>Ga0207771_100076_pt1 | contig 71047 bp, 83 predicted proteins | sample A23M2SouthBayCA_2_FD_187731 | JGI IMG/M metagenome (GOLD analysis project Ga0207771, IMG submission 187731) | Aerobic enrichment media microbial communities from Eden Landing Ponds, California, USA - A23 M2 (2) (SPAdes) | ecosystem: Environmental > Aquatic > Marine > Unclassified | place... | reverse complement strand
TCCTGGAGTGCGAGAGCCTCTGGAAACACCGGTTCGCCGCCCACCACTCATACTACTCAAGCCCACCAGCATCCCGCTGGTGGGCTTTTTTCATGTACAGCAGTCGTGAGCGACAGCGATGCCAAACAGCACTGTCTGATCGCTCCACGACACGCGGATCCGCTACACTTAACCGCTTCACACGACTTCCCTCATCTGCGCCAAGGTGGCAGAGTCTGGCCATACGCATCTCCCTGCAGAGGAGAACCACGCCGGTTCAAATCCGGCCCTTGGCTTCCTTACGACGTGCGCGTGACGGTTGCTCGGTGAGGCTCGTGTCACCCGAAAGAAAACGGTTAAACTCCGGGCGACCCGTGAGTCACGTATGCAACGACGCGCCGCGGCCATCTACGTCGCGTTCTTCCTCGTTGTGGGGGCGGCCTCGTTCTCGCTCATCACGACAGCGAGCGCGCCGCAACTCACCTTCGAGAACCCAGACCACGAGCTGAGTCAGGGAGACACCTTCACGATCGACGGGCAGGAGTTCACCGTCTCCGGTATCTCCGCGGAGATGGAAGGCGGCGATGGCGGTGGCCACGGTGGCGGCGGCCAAGCTCATCTCGTCCGCTCCGGTACGATCGAGTCGACCAACGAATCGGCACGGTACACCGTCGAGTGGGCGAACGATTCGACCGTCACCTACGACGGGCAAGACTGGACCGTCACCACTGACAACGAGTCCGAATCGGTCACCCTGACGGAGGTCGTCGACCGGACGGCGATCCTCGAGAACGACTCCGACGTCGAAAACGAGACGACGACCGTCGACGGGCAGGAGTACGTCGTCGAACGCGCCGGCGGCAACGAAAGTCGCGAGCTGATCCCGGTCGACGACTACTTCCCGGCACCCGAGACGCGTGAGTACACCGTCGGCGACGAACTCGAGAACGTCGAGGACAACACCGCGACGGTCGCGTCAGTGAGTTCGGACGCCGCGACGCTGGAGTACTTCGCGCCACGGACCAACGAGATCTCGGTCGCCGACGAGACGAACGTTACGGTCGGCTCAACGACGTACCTCGCGTACTTCCCGGACAACTCGACGATGCTGCTCACGCAGGAGTTCGACACCTACGAGCAGTACCAGCAGGGAACCGAGACGCAGACCACGATGACGAACGGACTGTGGGGCGTTACGATCCTCAGCGGGCTGTCCGCGTTCCTCCTTCTGGGGATGGCGTACATGCCCTCGCGGTACTGAACCGGTCGTCCGGCACCGCTACTCTCAGCTTTTGCGCCCGCTTCGCCCGGGACCGACGGGTCAGCCGTCGAACCGGTACAGCGATGTGACGAACGGGAGCCGATTGAACATCCAGTACGCGACCGGCAGGCCGACCACCGTCACCGCGAGGAACGCGGCGACGTTGGCCCACAGGAGGCTGAGCCACCAGCCGACGAAGACGAAGTAGAGTCCCCGAACGACCAGCGACCGCTGTCCGCGCGATCGGTCGGGTGCAGACAGCGACCGGGGTTCCTTGAGCGACAACACTGTCGGCACGAGGTTGATCAGTTTGATTCCGATCGGCAGGCCGACGACCGTGGCGTTGAGGAACCACGCGACGTTGACGACCGCGGGGGTGGCCCACCAGCCGATGGCGACGAACCACAGCGCGCGTGTGAACAGCGAGCGTTGTGCCATGTCCGGGAAACGCGCTCTGCGGGTGAAAGTTCTTGTCTCCCGCCGGGTTCACGGTCGACGTGACCGCGACCCGGTTCTCACGGATCGCGTTGTTCACCGGTCGCTGTCGAGAGTTCGCTTCGTTGGGTCTCACGAGCGGTTCCGGTCGTTCGCCGTAGCTCGCGACACGGTGTTCACGGGTCGCGTTGCTCCCCGTTCGCTATCGGGACCTCACTTCGTTCGGTCTCGCAACGGGCGCGACGGGATTTGAACCCGCGACCGTCGGATGGCTTCCCCCACCGGAGTCCCGGCGCGGTTAGAAGTCCGACGCTCTGAATCCGGACTGAGCTACGCGCCCACGGGTACAGGCACACGCGGGGCAGTCAAAAGCGGCGCGGTCCCGGGTGACCCTGCACGGTCGTGCGCGAACGAGCGGACGAGGTCGGTCGTCTCGCAGGCTTTAATCCGGCCAGCGCCGAACGGACGGTGATGCGAGTTATCGGAACGGTCGGCCTGCCCGGTAGCGGAAAGGGCGAGGCCGCCACGGTCGCCGAGGAGGAGGGCGTCCCCGTCGTCACGATGGGGGACGTCATCCGCGCGGAGTGTCGCGACCGTGGACTCGACCCCGCCGAACACCACGGCGAGATCGCCCGCGCGCTGCGCGAGGAGAACGGCCCCGCGGCCATCGCCGAGCGCTCGGTCCCGCTGATCGAGGATTCGGCCGCTCAGGCCGACGCGGACACCGTCCTCGTCGACGGTCTCCGAGCGCCCGTCGAACTGGAGCGCTTCCGCGAGCGCTTCGGCGACGATTTCACGCTCGTCGCCATCACCGCGCCGTTCGATCTCCGCGCCGAACGTCTGGGCGAGCGCGGCCGCGACGACTCCGACGTCGACGTCGAGGCGCTGCGCGACCGCGAGGAACGCGAACTCGAGTTCGGTATGGGCGAGGTCATCGAGGCCGCCGACGTGACCATCGACAACACCGACACGCTCGCGGCGTTTCGCGACCGCGTCCGCGCGGTGCTTCGGGGGAACGCCGTCCCCGACGCGGCCGATGCCACGACGGACGACCCTGCGGAGGTGGGGAAGTGAGCACCGTCTACAGCGTCGACGCGCGGATCGAGGCGCCGGTGCGCGACACCGAGGTGACCGACCGCGTCCGCGACGCCGTCGAGGCGCTGTTCCCCAACGCCGAGTTCGTCTCCGAACCGGGCCTGCTCGTCGCCGAGACGCACTCGCTCGACGACTTCTCCGACAGGCTCCACGAACAGGAGATCCTCGACACCGCCCGCCGCGAGTTCGGGCGCAACCGCACCGACGACGGCTTCACGTTCAGCCTGAAGAAGCAGGCCGCCTTCCAGGGCGTGATCAACTTCGCCGTCGGCGAACCCGACGAACTGGGCGACATCTCGGTCGAGGTGACCGTCCGCTCGCCGTCGGTCGAGGAGTACATCGACCACCTCGCGCCGCCGACCGAGGACGGCGCGCCCGTCGACCCGGAGCGTCGCTGATCGAGCGGCCGACGGGGGTTCTTGTTCCGCGGTCGCGATGCGGCTGGTGTGACCACCCTCACCGTCGAAACCGACGATCACACCGCCGTCCACGACGTGACCGACCGCGTTCGCGAAGCGCTCCCCGACGATGCGGACGGCACCTGCACCGTCTTCTGTGAACACACGACCGCGGGGCTCGTCGTCAACGAGGCCGAGCGACGGCTCCTCGGCGACATCGAGTCGTTCGTCGAGGGGATCGTGCCCGACGAGGGGTGGGCCCACGACGAGATCGACGACAACGCGGGCTCGCATCTCCGTGCACTCCTGTTGGGGGCGCACGTGACCGTCCCGGTCGCCGATGGCGAACCCGACATGGGGACTTGGCAGTCGATCGTCCTCGTCGAGTGCGACGGTCCGCGCACCCGGACGGTTCGCGTGCTCGTCGAGTGAGGCTTCGCGGGGGAATCGTCCGCCGACCGTTCACCCTCGCTACCGGCGAGCGGGCGAACGTGGGTCACGCGCCGCGGTACACGTGGGTCACGTGAACACCACGACCGCGGCGAACAGGACGACGACGCCGAGCACGTCGCAGACGTTCGTGACCACGGGAATGACCATATCGTCGGGGTCGAGCGAGAGGCGATAGGCCGCGTACGTCGTCACGAGCGTCACCGCGACCGCGAGGACGGCAAGCGCGACCCCGGCCGACAGCGCGACCACGAGCACCGTCCCGGGCGCCAGCGTTGTCCGCCCGACGAGCGCCGCCAACGACCACGCCCCGAGGCCGATGACCGGGAACAGCGTGACCGCGAGCGCGACGGTGGCGACGGCGTTTCCCGCGAGGGTGTCGTCGCCCGGGTCGAACGAGAGCGTCCCGAGGTGGAACGCCGTCGAGAGCCGCGCCGCGAGGATCGAGCCGAGGTTGCCCGCGGTACCGATCGTGACGGGCACGAGCACGAGCAGCGACGGCGACCGGAGCAGCCGGTCCTCCAGGGCACCGAGCACCAACCCCGACCCCAACTCGACGAGGGCGAGCACGAGCAACACCGGCAACATCGCGCGGGTGATCGCGCGAACGGACCACTCGGTCGGCATCTACGGCCCACCTCCGAGCGCGCCCAGTAGGGTGAGAACGGTCCGCGCCGCGACCAGTAGGAAGAACACGCCGGCCACGTCGCCGGTGGTCGTCACCACCGGGCCGACGAACGTGTCGGGGTCGTACCCCCGACGGTAGCCCGCGAACACGACCAGGAGGACGACGGCCGTCAGCACGACTCCCGAGAGGACGCTCGCGATCAGCGCGACGCCGAGCATGACCGGTAGCGGCGCGACCCGATCTCCGAGCAGCGTGAGCGCCGCGACGGTGAGCACGGCGGCGACCAGAGACACGAGCACGCCGTTTGCGAGCGCGGCCGTCGCCGCCGCGCGTAGCCGTTCGTCGCCGAAATCGATCCGCGGCTCGACGACCCCCTGGTGGAGTCCGGTCGCGATCCGGGCGCCGAAGCTGCCGAACACGCTTCCGCGGGTCGCGAGCAGCGCGGGCACGAGCACGAGCAGCCCCTCGACCGCCCGAAGCTCGGCGCGCATCCCGCCGAGGACGACGCCGGCGAACAGCCCGCCGACCGCGCTCACTGCGAGCGCCGGCAGCGCCTCGCGATACGCCTCCTCGGCCGTCTCGCGGATCCCCATCGCGCCTACCGACGACGTCCGACGACAAAAATCGGGTGCCATCGTCGCCCCGAGCGACCGACGCACACTTGGTCGCGAGCGACCACACCCCTCCAATGACCGACTCGCAGGCGCAGGTCTTGTTGACGAACGACGACGGCGTCGACTCCGTCGGGCTCGCGGCGCTGTACGAGGAGCTGCGCGCCGTCGCGGACGTGACCGTCGTCGCGCCCGCCGAGGACCAGTCCGGCGTCGGGCGGTCGCGCTCGCGCGCGGTCGACGTGGACGACCACGAGTGGGGGCACGCGGTTCACGGGACGCCCGCCGACTGCGTCGCCTACGCGCTCCGCTCGCTGTCGACCGACTTCGATCTGGTCGTCTCCGGGTGCAACCTCGGCCCGAACTGCGGCGAGTACATCATGGGTCACTCCGGCACCGTCGGCGCGGCCGTCGAGGCCGCCTACCTCGGCGTGCCCGCGCTTGCCGTCTCGGCGTACCACCGCGAGGAGTTCTTCCCGCCCGCGGAGTTCACCTTCGAGACCCCCGCGACGGTGACGCGGCTGCTCGCCGACCGCGTGCTCGAACGCGGCGACGCCGCGGGCGCCGACCTCGGCGACGCGGACCTCCTCTCGGTGAACGCGCCCGTCGACCCCGCAGGCGGCGACCTCCGACTCACGGAGCCGCTGGAGGACTACGGGGTGACGGTGCGCGAGGCGACCGCCGAGGAGCGCGAGCGCCACGACGGCGACTGGCGGCTCGAATCCGACTTCTGGGCGCGCCTCGACCAGCCCGACCGCTACCCGACGCTCGAACAGGTGGCGGACTCCTACCCGGCGTGGTCCGACCGCGCGGCCGTCGTCGACGGCGACGTGAGCGTCTCCCCCCTGCGCGTTCCCCAGACGCCGGTCCACTCCGAGCGCCTCGACGACCTCGTCGCGGCGGTGAACCGCGACTGGCGCGCCGAACGCGAGGCGGCCACGGCCGCGGACGACGACTGAGGCCCGGGACGTCGATCCTACAGCGTCGCCGCGTCGCCGTCGGCCCAGACCTCGTACCCGAGCGTCCGTCCCCGTGCCTCCAGCTCCGCCGTGTGCATCCGACACATGTGTTCGGAGACGTTCGTCGCGACTCGCCTCTCGGCTTCGATGCGATCGAGTCCGGCGCGGAGCGCGTCCGCTGCCGCGTGGAGCTCGGCCCCCAGCACGGACCCCTCCGCGAACAACACGTCGAGGCCAGAGGCGGGGATCGATGCCGGGTCCGGCGCGTCGGTCAGATCAGGCGCGTACCCGACGACGGCGTCCCCCGCTTGCCCGTCCTCGCGAGGTCCGCGCACCACGTACCCCAGCGTGGGGAACAGCGGCTCGCCGTGGTCGACTCGGAACGCCTCGACCGTGACCGGGCCGACGTCGACGGAGTCGCCCGGTCCGATCGCCACCATATCGACACGCTCGACGAGCCCGGGGCGCTCGGTGGCGTACTTCTGCAGGACGCTCCGGGGGACGTGCGTCTCGAAGGGGTCCGCGATCGGATGGTCGTGACCCAGGTGGTCGCCGTTCAGGAGGTGCCGCTCGTAGCGCGCGTGGTTCAGCTCCGAGAGCCCGCCCGCGTGGTCATAGTGGCCGTGTGTGACGAACACGGCGTCGAGGGCCGACGTGCCCGTCCCGTGGAGCGCGGGGGTCACGTCGGGCGGAACGTCGAGGAGGACGGCCGTCCCGTCCGCCTGGACCACCAGCCCGGGTCGCCGCCGCGGCTCGCTCTCGGCGCAGAACTCGCAGTCGCACAGCGGGGCGGGAACGCCGACGGCGTCGCCGGTGCCGATGAGGGTACAGCGCATGGGGGCCGGACGCGCGCCCGAGACTCGGTCGTTTCGACAGTCTGTCAACACATCACACGATCACACGGACTCCCTTCTTGGGCCGCTACCCGTCCACGACCGCGACGACGCCGGTGAACCCGAGCGCCGCGACCAGCGCGACCGCGAGCAGACCGAAGGCGGCGCCGAAGCCGGTCGCGTCGGCGACGGCGCCGACGACGGCGGGGGCGAACGCGCCGGCGCCCATCAGCAGCGTCCGGACGACGCCGAGCCCGCCGCCCGCGGACGCCTCCGGGATGACGGCCGCGAGGTACGCGCCCCGGACGGGGCGGAAGCCGTGGCTGCCGAGGCCGAACGCGACGACGGCGGCGCCGACGGCGACGACGCCCGAGACCGACAGCAGCGCGAGCAGCCCCCCGGCCGCAAGCGCCAGCGTCGCGGCGATCACCGGGAGCTGCCCGACGCGGTCCGAGAGATCGCCCGTGACCAACTGGACGAGCGAGACGACGAACAGCCCCGAGTACAACAGCGACGCCGTCGTCTCCGGCAGTCCCGCGGCGTCGGTGAGGTACAACGGGAGGAAGGCGACGGCGCCGTTGTACGCGAACGAGAAACAGACCGTCGCGAGCACGAAGACGGCGAACGCCGGCTCGCGAAACAGCGCCGCGTAGCGGCGGAGCCCGCCGGGGCCGTTGTCGGCACCGTCGTCACTGTCCGTGGTTGCTCCCGTGTTGGCGTCCCCACCCCCGTCGCCGGCGGCATCGAGGCCGGTTCTCCCGGGATCCGGCGCGCTGCGACCGAACAGGAGCGCAAGGGCGCCGGCGGCGACCGCGCCCGCGAGGAACAGCGCGTGCCAGTCGAGCCACGGGACGGCGACGCCGGCGACCGTCGCGCCGGTGGCCACGACGACGGCGGCGGGCGCGGCGACGCCGCCGAAGGCGCCGAGCGTGTCGAGCACCCCGAGCGCGCGGCCGGTCCGCCCGGGGTACAGCCGGGAGAGCAGGCGGACGGCGACGGTCTTGTGGACGCCCGTGCCGAGTCCGACGAGCAGCATTCCGCCGCCGAGGACGCCGAGCGCGAGCGGTTCGGGGACTGGAACCGCGAGCACGAGCGCGCCGCCGCCGGTGACGACCGCGCCGGCGACGATCACCCGCCGCGCGCCGATCCGGTCGGCGAGCGCGCCGCTGGGGAACTGCATCGCGGCGTAGACGGTCAACATCGCGGTGAACGCGACCCCGAGCACCGCGCTGGAGACGCCGAGGGAGTCCCGGAAGGCGGGAAACAGCGGCGGAAACGCGTATCGCAGGAACTTCGCGAGAAACCAGATGAGCGCCGTGAGCGCGAGCACGTCGTACTCCGCGAGCGCGCGGATGCCCCGCTTCGCCGCGGTTCCGGCTCCCATTCGCTTCGGAGGATGGCTGTCGGGGTCAAAAGGCGAGCGAAAGCGGTCGGTCGGGGCGGTTCACGGGGGACGACGTCCGCGCTACGGCGCGCCGGCGAGCACCAACGTACTCTCGGCGTCGCCGTTGCGGATCTGCCGGGTTGCGTCCGGCGAGATCCGAACGGCGTCTCCGGGCTTCAACTCGATCTCCGCGTCGTCGACGGCGACCGTCGCGGCGCCCTCGACGAGGAGGTACACCTCCTCGTGGTCGCGCTCGGCGTGATCGTGTTCCTTCCCGGTCCAGCCGGGATCGCAGTCGACGACCGTGACGCCGACGTGGTCACACTCCAGCGGCTCGCGCAGGAAGTGCATCGCGCCCGCGGCCGGTTCGACATCGTGGTAGTTGACGGCTGTGTAGCTCATGGTCGATCGAACCCACGAAACGCCCATGTAGGTGTCGGCGGTTCCAGCCGCGCACGAACCACTCGAACCGTCGGTCGGGCTCGACGGGATCGCACCGCCGTGCGCCTCGTCTCGCCTCCCTTCGTCTCGCCTCCCTTCGTCTCGTCTGCCTTCGCCTAACCTCACTTCACCTTACCCGAACGGACCCATGCCGCCCATGCCGCCGCCTCCGCCGCCACCGCCCTGCTGTTGCAGCTTCTTCATCATCCGCTGCATGTCGCCGTCGCCCATGTTGCCGAACTGGTCCATCGTCCGCTTCATCATGCTGTGCTGTTCGAGCAGTTCCTCGATGCGCTCCTCGGGAACGCCCGACCCGCGCGAGATACGTTCCAGCCGGTCGCTCTTGATGATCTCGGGGTTCTCCATCTCCCGTTCGGTCATGGAGTCCATCGCGATCTCGAACGATCGCATGCGGTCTTGGGTCACGTCCATCGCGTCGTCCGGGAGCTGGTCCATGATGCCGCCGCCCATGCCGGGGATCATGTCGAGCACCTGGTCGAGGGGGCCCATGCGGTCCATCGCCTTCATCTGGTTGCGCATGTCCGTGAGGGTGAACTCCCCCTCCATCATGTCCTCGGGGTCCCAGTCGTCCTCCTCCTGGGTCTCGCTCATCGCGCGCTCGACGCGCTCGGAGAGCTGCTTGAGGTCGCCCATCCCGAGCAGCCGCGAGATGAAGCCGTTGGGCTCGAACCGCTCGATGTCCTGCACGGTCTCGCCGGCCCCGAGGAACGCGATCGACGAGCCGGTCTCGTTGACGGCCGTCAGCGCCCCGCCGCCCTTCGCGGTCCCGTCGAGCTTCGTGATCACGACGCCGTCGATGCCGATCGACTCCTCGAACTGACGCGCCTGGTCCTTCGCGCCCTGCCCGATCGCGGCGTCGAGCACGAGCAGCGAACGGTCCGGGTTCACCGCGTCGTCGATCTGTTCGATCTCGTCGATGAGGTCGTCCTCCAACGCGTGGCGACCGGCCGTGTCGACGATCCGAACGTCGGCGTCCTCGGTCGCTTCGAGTCCCTTCCGGGCGATGTCGACGGGGTCGTCGTTGTCCGGGTCGCCGTAGAAGTCCACCTCGGCGTTCTCGGACATCTGTTTGGCCTGATCGTAGGCGCCGGGGCGGAAGGTGTCAGTCTGGATGACCGCCGGACGCAGGCCCTTCTTCGAGAACCACCACGCCATCTTGGCGGCCGTCGTCGTCTTCCCGGACCCTTGGAGGCCCGCGAGCATGATCGTCTGCTCTTCGAGGGGGATCTCGGTCGACTCGCCGATGAGGCCGACCATCTCCTCGTAGACGATCTTGAGGACGTGGTCGCGGGCGGTCGTCCCGCCGGGTGGTTCCTCCTCCAGCGCGCGCGTTTCGATGCCGTCCGACAGCTCCATCACGAGGTCGACGTCGACGTCGGCCGACAGCAGCGAACGCTGGATCTGCTTGACGATCTCCTGCACGTCGTCCTCGTCGATGTGGGACTTCCCGCGGAGCGAGTCCATCGTGCTCCGGAGGGAACTCCCCAGGTCGTCGAGTACCATTGTCTTGATCGAGGTAGTCGGTCCGTGCGGTAAAGGCTTCCCTGTCCGTCGGTGTCGTGATCGCGCGTTCGTGCGCACGTGGCCTGCGTTGGACTGCGTTGGCCGGCGGTGTCCGGGGCTTCGGCAGCGCCGCGCCATCGTTCACTCGCACCCGCCGCGACCGTACCGCAGCCACGTCCTCCCCAACCGACTCACTCGCTCACGTCGTTCGCTCGCTCGCCCCTCGCGCGCGTCCGGCGGACCCGGAGGTCCGCCGGCGCGCGCCACACGGCTCGTTCGGGTCGCACCGAAACGCCTTCACCCGCCATCGCGAATCCGCGTTCGTGTTCGGCATCGACCCCGCCACCCTCGCGGCCTACGTCGCCGCCGCGGGCGCGCTGATCCTCGTCCCCGGGCAGGACACCCTCGTCGTCCTCACGCGCGGGTTCGCCTCGCGGGCCGCCGGCGTCGCGGCCGCGGGCGGCGTCGCCGTCGGCGTCCTCCTCCACGCGACGGCGGCGGCGCTCGGACTGGCGGCGGTCTACCGCGCGGTCCCGACGGCCGCGACCGCCGTGACGCTCGCGGGCGCGGCGTACCTCCTGTGGCTCGCCGTCGAGACGGCCCGCGGAGGCGAGTTCGGGTCGGGCGTCGCCGCCGACGCTGGCGCCGTCGGCGACGATCCCGGGCTCGGCGACACGATCCGCGGCGACGGCGGCGCCGGCACCCCCGGCGCCGGCTTTCGCAGTGGCCTGTTCACGAACGTCGCGAACCCGAAGGTGGCGCTGTTCTTCCTCGCGTTCCTTCCCGGATTCGCCGGCGAGGGGGAGACGGCGACGATGATCGCGCTCGGCGCGGTGTACGCCCTGCTCACCGTCGCGTACCTCGGCGCCGTCGGCGCGCTCGCGGGCCGGATCGGCGCCGTGGCGACCGGGCGGGCCGCGCGGGCGATCCGGCTGGGATCGGCGTCGGTGCTGGTCGCGCTGGCGGCGGCGCTTGTCGTGCGGGTCGTGTGACGCCCGGCTACGCGTCCGGGGCGTCCGCTGTCTCCCCGCCGCCCCGGTCGCGTTCGCGCAGGCGGTCGATCCGGTCGCCCAGCGGTACGTTCGCCGAGAGCGGGTTCGGCACCCGCCGTCGCGACGGCTCCATCGCGTGGAGGTCGGCGTACCGCTCCAGCGCGTCGGCGACGGCGGCGGCGCCGAGCAGGTCGGCCGCGTGGTCGTCCGCGGCGACGATGCCGCGGCGTGCGTACCACAACCCGGCAACGAGCGCGCCGCCGGCGACCGCCACGAGCGGGCCGGTCGGGGCTCCGCCGCCGAACGCGAGGAGCAGCGGTACCGCGGCGGCGACGACCGCCGCCATTCGACGGGCGAGCGCTCGCGACCGGACGCGGCCGGCCTGCACCCCGAGCAGGGCCACGGCGTCGTCGTCGTCGAAGGCGTCGAGGAACGTGCTCGTCACGAACAGCCGCCGGGTCGGGCCGAGTCCGCGGACGAACGCGTTCGCGGTCTCCTCGTCGTCGGTGTCGAGCACGCGAACGCCACGGACGGGGCCGTCGCCCAGGCCGGCACGCTCGCGGAGGCGGTCGATCCGCGCGGCACCGTCGCCGACGGGTCGCTCCGTCGAGCGCAGTGCCGCGATCGCCCACGGCGACGCGACGAGAACGCCGCCGACGAGCGCGACGACCCCGAGCGCGACGGCGACCGCCGAGGCGCCGGAGTCGACGCCGACGCGGAACGGCGTGAACGTGAGCGCGAACACGGCGCTCACGCCGAGCAGCCACCGCGCCATTCTGGCGACCGCGCGGCCCGTTCCGAGGTCGATGCCGCGGACGGCGCGGACGCCGCGTACCGTCGGCGCGTAGGCGACGAGCGAGACGGTGCCGGCGGCCGCCATCGTCAGAAACTCCGCGAGGAACACGTCGGTCGCGGCGACGCCCGTGGTCGCGCCGACGAGTGTGGCGCGGACGGCCGCACCCAGATCGAGGATCGACAGGAGGCCGTACGCGAACAGCCCGAACGGGAGCACGGCGCCGACGTACAGCAGCCGGTACTTCCGGACGGGGTTCGAGAGCCGACGCGCGACGGCGCCGCCGCCGGCGCCGACGGCGAGCGCGAGCAGGCACAGGAGGAGCCAGAACACTAGGGGCGGACCGAGCTCGGGCGCGGAGGTCGTGGCTGCGGACTGAAGGAGGACCATGTTGGCCGATCCCGCTGCCCGGATGAAAACCGTGCCGCACCGTCGGGCTCCTCGGTGTGTCACGACAGCGGTCGCGCGGCGCCCCCGACGGACTCAAGGACGGCGCCGTCGTCACCCCGTCCATGCGCATCGCCGTGCCCAACAAGGGCCGCCTGCACGAGCCGACGATCGACCTGCTCGAACGGGCGGGCCTGCACATCGAGAACACCGCCGACCGGCAGCTGTACGCCGACACGGTCGACCCGGACGTGTCGGTGCTGTTCGCGCGCGCCGCAGACATCCCCGAGTACGTCGCCGACGGCGCCGCCGACGTGGGGATCACCGGCCTCGATCAGGCGCGCGAGTCCGGTCACGACCTCGCCGATCTCCTCGACCTGGGTTACGGTCGCTGCCGGCTCGTGCTCGCGGCACCCGAGGACGGCGACATCACCGAGCCCGCGGACGTGGCGGGGCTGACGGTCGCCACCGAGTTCCCCCGGATCACCCGCGACTACTTCGAGCGAAAGGGGATCGACTGCGAGGTCGTCGAGGTGACGGGCGCGACCGAGCTCACCCCGCACGTCGACATGGCCGACGCGATCGTCGACATCACCTCGACCGGTACCACCCTCCAGGTGAACCGCCTCGCGATCGTCGACGAGGTGCTCGCCTCCTCTGTCCGGCTGTTCGCCCGCCAGGACGTGGCCGACGACCCGAAGGTCCAGCAGGTGGCGACGGCGTTCGGCTCGGTGATCGCCGCCGAGGACAAACGATACCTGATGATGAACGCCCCTCGCGAGGCGCTCGCGGACGTGAAGGAGGTGCTCCCCGGCATGGGGGGACCGACGGTGATGGACGTCGCCGACGGTGACACCGAGCACGTCGCCGTCCACGCGGTCGTCGACGAGCGCGCGGTGTTCGAGGTCATCGACGAGCTCAAGCGGGTCGGCGCGAGCGACGTTCTCGTCACCGAGATCGAGCGACTCGTGGAATAGAGTCGTCGCGCGAGTCCGCCGCTATCCTTCCTCCCACTCGCGCCACCGAAGCGCCGGCGCCGCCACCCGTGGATCGATCCCGATCCCGTGGCCGTCGCGCTCGCGGTAGCGGACCCACGCGACCGTCGCGACGGTGCCGAGCGCGACCGCACCCATCCCGAGCAGTCCCGCCTCGGGGCCGAACGACCCGCCGGTCACGAGCGTCGGACCGGTCGGTTCGAGGTCGACGACGGCGGCGTCGACGCCGAGCCCGCTGACGGAGAAGCCGTACAACAGCCCCTGTGCGGCGTTCCACGAGATGTGGACGCCCACGGGAAACGAGAGCCGGCCGGTGAGCACGAAGCCGACGCCGAGGAACGCGCCAGCCAGCGTGATCCCGAGCGTCGACGCGGGCGAGGACCCCGGATTGCCCGCGTGGAGCAGGCCGAAGACGGCGGCCGAGACGGCGAGCGCGCCCCCGACCGCCGCGCGTTCGCCCGCGAACCGAAGCCCCTCGGCGACGTTGACGAGCAGGAGGCCCCGCGAGAGCAGTTCCTCGTAGACGCCGACGACGAGGAACACGAGGAGGACGGAGCCGAAGCCGGCGGCCGTCCCCACGAACGTGCCGGCGATGCGGAACCAGCCGGCCGCGAGGCCGACGCCCGCGATCAGCGTCTGGAGGAGCACGCCCAGCGCGAGTCCGGCAGCGAGGTCGGCGAGCCACCCGGACTCGCGTCGGAGACCCAAGTCCGAGAGCCGCCGGCGGTCGACGTATCGCGCCGAAAGCAGGGTCGCTCCGGCGACGGCGAGCATCGGGAGGACGGTCGACAGCGGAACGGGGAGAGAGAGAACGACCGCGGCGACGCCACCGGCGAGGAGTCCGAGACCGACGAGCACGAACGCGACACAGAGGCGAACTGGGGCGCGCGGGCGGCGCTCGACGTCGCTCCACACCGGATACCGGAGGCGGTCACGGAGACGGCTGCCGCTCATACCGGCGCGGTCTGGTATATCGCGAGCACGCTGTTGATGCCGTACGCCGCGAGGATCGTGAGCGTGTAGTGCATCGCCGTGATCATCGCGGTGCCGCGGCGATTCAGTCCGTACGCGAGCCGGACGATACCGAAATCGACGACGAGCGCGAGCGCGATGGTGGCGGCCGCGGGGAGGACGGCCGCGGTCAGCCCCACGGTGGCCATCGCCACGCCCGGCGGGATCGCCTGCCGGAGCTCCGCCTCGTTCCCGAGCACGAAGTAGGCGGCCGTGTTCGCCAACAGCGTCGACAACACCGCGATGAGGAGGAACCCGCCGACGATCCCGACGGGGGACAGCTGTAGCAACACGCTAGCCGAGCAGCCCCAGTTCCGAGAGGCGCTCGGAGATGACGCGGACGGCGGCCTCTGCGTCGGCCGGCTCCTTCCCTCCGGTGATGACGAGTTTGCCGGAGCCGAACAGCAGCGCAACCACGTCAGGCTCGTCGATCCGGTACACGAGCCCGGGGAACTGTTCGGGCTCGTACTCGATGTTCTCCAGGCCGAGCCCGATCGCGATCGCGTTCAGGTTGAGATCCGCACCCAGATCCGCGGAGGTGACGATGTTCTGGACGGTGATCTCGGGATCGTCCTCGATCGGGATGTTCAACGCCCGCAGTTCGTCGAACACCATGTGGAGCGCCTCGTGGACGGCGTCGGTGCTCTTGGCGCCCGTGCAGACGATCTTCCCCGAGCGGAAGATCAGCGCGGCGCTCTTGGGGTCGGTGGTGCGATAGACGAGGCCGGGGAACTGCTCGGGGTCATAGTCGGCCCCTTCGAGGTCCATGGCGACCGTCTGGAGGTCTAACTCCTGTTCGATCCCCGTCGACGCGACGACGTTCTCGATGTTGATCGACTCCGTGGGGTCAGCCATTCTCGTCCGAACTGAGTGTTTAAACGGATAAAGTAGTACCGCCGTGCCCGCTGTGGGTTCGTCCCGATCGAGCGAACGATACCGGTCCCGATCCGAACCCGTGCGTTCAAGCGCCGCCGCGTCGCACCTCCTCGCGTGTACGGCTTGGAGTTCGTCGGCGACGAGGACCGCTTCGCGGCGCTGGAGGCGGGTATCGCCGCCGCGACCGGGATCGAACGCGTCGCCCCGGGGCTGGCGATCGCCGACGCGGTCGACCCGGGTCGGGTGCGCGGGCTGGCGTACACCAGGCGCGCGCTCGACCTGCTCGGCCGGGCCGACCCGGACCCGCACAGCGCCCGCGCCGTCGTCGAGGCGGCGAGCATCGAACGCGAGGGAACCGTCGCCGTCCGCGCGCGCGTCCTCCGCGACAGCGCCGCCGTCTCGACGAGCGAGGTGGAACGCGAGTGCGGGAGCGCGCTCGTCGCCCGCGGCTTCGACGTGGACCTCGACGACCCGGACCACACCCTTCGCGTGCTCCTCGCCGGCGACACCTGCCTCGTCGGGTGGGTCGTCGCCGAGTCGGTTCGCGACTTCTCGGCGCGTCGACCCACGGACCGGCCCTTCTTCCAACCGGGGAGCATGGCGCCGATGGACGCCCGCGCGTACGCGAACCTCGCCGGCGCCGGGCCGGGCGCCCGCATCGTCGACCCGATGTGCGGGACCGGGGGCGTGCTCATCGAGGCCGGCCTCGTCGGCGGCGACGTGCTCGGCAACGACGCGCAAGCGAAGATGGTCCGCGGCGCCCGCGAGAACCTCGCGCACTACGTGGGTGACACCGGCGTCGAGTTCGACCTCCTCCGCGGCGACGCGACCGCGCTCGCGCTCCGCGACGACGCCGCCGACGGCGTCGTCTTCGACGCGCCGTACGGCCGTCAGTCGAAGATCGCGCGCCACAGCCTCGACGACCTCGTCGCCGACGCGCTCGCGGAGGCCGCGCGGGTCGCGCCGCGGGGCGTGCTCGTCGCGGATCGCTCGTGGCGCGAGGCGGCCGTCGACGCGGGTTGGCGGGTGACCGACACCTTCGAGCGGCGCGTTCACCGCAGCCTCGTTCGGCACGTGCACGTGTTGGAGCGGTCGTAGCGGCCGGGTTCGTCGCCGGTGACGGTGTCCTGCAAACTGACCTGTCCGCTCGAACGGAACGAAGTCGACCTGAAAAACGGAGAACGGCTACTTCTCGCCGAGCAGTTCGTCGACCAGTTCCTCGGGGTCGAACAGTTGCAGGTCGTCGTATCCCTGCCCGACGCCGAGAAAGAGGATCGGTTTGCCGGTCACGTACGCGATGGAGATGGCGGCACCGCCCGAGGAGTCGGCGTCGGCCTTCGTGAGGATCGAGCCGTCGATCGCCGCCGCGTCGTCGAACTCCTGGGCGCGCTTGACGGCGTCCTGGCCCGCGACTGCCTCGTCGACGAAGAGGGTCATGTCGGGGTCGACGACGCGGTCGATCTTCTCCAGTTGCGACATCAGGTCGTTGCTGGTGTGGAGCCGCCCAGCGGTGTCGCCGAGCACCACGTCGATGTCGTTGGCCTCGGCGTACTCGACGCCGTCGTAGATGACGGCGGCGGGGTCGCCGCCCTGCTCGTGGGCGATGAGCTTCCGGTCGAGCGCCTCCGCGTGCTCGCGGATCTGCTCGTTCGCGCCGGCGCGGTAGGTGTCGCCGTTCGCGAGCACCGACGAGTAGCCGCGCTCGTCGAGCCACTCGGAGAGCTTCGCGATGCTCGTCGTCTTGCCGACGCCGTTGACGCCGGTGAACACGACCGTGACGGGCTTGTCCGCCTCGGCGATCCGCCGCTCGAAGTCGAACTGCCCGACGCTGATCACGTCCAGCAGCGCGTCGTGCAGCGCCTCCGTGACGAGTTGGTCCGTCGTCTGGACCTGCGCGCGCGTCTCGCCGATCATCTTCTCGCGGACGGTGTCGAGGATTCGGTCTGCGACGCTCATCTCCACGTCGCTGGACAGCAGCGCGAGTTCCAGGTCCTGAAGGGGCTCTTCGAGGTCCTCCTCCTCGATGATCACCTTCCCGGTGGCGAACGCCGCCGCGCGCTTGAGCCGTCCCGGGCCCGAGGACTCGTCGTCGGCCGGCTCTCCCTCGTCGGGTTCGGCCGCCGATTCCGCATCTGCCGTCGGGGGAGTCGACGCGTCGGTGTCGACCGCGTCGGGGGCCGCTTCGGCGTCGGCGCTCGTCGCGTCGGCGTCGGCCTCCTCCGCCTCGGCGTCGGCCGCGTCGGCCTTCTCCTCGACCTCCTCGGCGGCGTCCTCCCGGAACGAAGAGAGCTTGTCCTTCAGGCCGTCGAACATCCCTTACTGGTCTCCGTCGTCGCCCTCGTCGGCCATCTGCTGCATCTGCTGCATCTGCTGTTGCTGCATCTGCTGTTGCATCTGCTGGGCCTGCTGTTCGAGCTGCTGGCTCTCGGCCTCGAGGTCGGCCTTCTCCTCGCTGACGGTGTCGATCTGCTCGTCGATGGCGTCCTTGCGGTCCTCGAGCGCGTCGACGGCGTCGCCCTCGTCGAGCTCGGCCGCGTAGTCGCCACCGAGGCTCACGACGATCTCGTCGAGGTCCTGAACTTCCGCGCGGACGTACGCTCCGCCGCCCAGCGGCACCTGTACCGTCGAGCCGGTCTCGATCTGGCCGATGGCCTCGATGGCGTCGTCCATGTCTCGCTGCTCCTGACGGAGGTCCTCGATCTCGCCTTCGAGCTCCTCGATCTCGCCCTCGATCGCCTGGATCTCCTGGGAGATCTGCTGGAGCTGCTGCTGACCCTGACCGCCGCCGCCGAGACTCATTCGGCGACCACCTCGCCGATCTCGACCTGGCTGCGGTTCAGGTTGTGCTCGGCGCCGAACTTCGAGAGGACGTGCTCGCGCGCGACGTTCTCGTTGACCGCGTCGAGCGAGCGGGTGAACGCCTGCATCCCGTCTCGGGTCTGGAACTCGCCGCTAACAGTGTACTGACTCATGTGCCCGAAAAACCGCTCGGGAGCGGGAAGTACCTTCCGACTCGGGTCCCGAACCCGACCGACGCCCGCGGCGACGACCCGTCCGGTCGGTCGTTCGTGGGCGCCGCTCGCGTCGTTCACGGCTCACGTTCTCATGGGCGGCTCCTCACTCCGTTCGGCGACGGGTTTCGGTGGGCGGCTCGCCCACAAGCTCGCCGCCGTTCGGCGACGCCCTACTCGATGAACCCGAGGGTGTCGTCGATCCGACCCAGCTCGGGCCCGGTCGTGTCCCCGCCGACGGCGTATCCGTCGTCGTTGGCGAGCAGTCCGGAGCCGACGAGCGGCGCGCCGTAGTTGACGGTGCCGAGGTCGGCGTACACGTCGAGGTGTTCCTCCAGCGCCTCAAGCTCCGGCTCCTCGCTGTGTGGGTGACAGAGGACGCCGGTGTTGTTGGCGACTGCGGCCGTGCCGACGGTGTTGACGTCGCCGAGCGAACCGCGCTTCACCGGCACGTCGAGCACGTCCTCGACGACCTCGACCGCTTCGTCGGTCAGGTCGGGATGGACGTACGCGCCGTAGTCGTTCGCGAGGACGACGTTGCCGGCGGCGTTGAGCGTTCCGGGGAGACGCTCGACGGGATCGCCGGTCGCCTCGCGGAGCGCGTCGATCTCGCGGTCGGTCGCCTGTCGGGAGACGAGCGTCCCGTGTTCGTTGCCCGCGACCAGCGAACCGACCGTGCCGGAGCCGCCGACGGTCGTGGCCAGCACGTCGACGCCGAACTCGCGCTCGAGTTCGTCGACCAGATCGTCTTCCACGTCGGGCCGCACGACGAGGCAGTCGCTGGCGGCGTGCGCGTAGACCCCGACGTACGACGACCCGGCGAACGAAACGCGAAGCACGCCCTTAGGCCGGCTCCGCTTCGACGACGACCTCGCCGTCCTCGTCGAAGCGAGCCGCGCGCAGGCGAACCTTGCTCGGCGGCTTCTTGCGGCCGCGCGCCCAGACGGTCTCGTTGACCGCCGGATCGAGGCGGACGTCGGCCTCGTCGACCGAGAAGTGCTTCGCCAGGTGCGCCCGGATGAGCGACATCGCCCTGTCGCCGCGCTCCTGGGACGGCGCCTGCTTCGCCTCGCGGAGCGGGACCGTGACGACGCGCTCCTCGAAGTCGTTGGCGCTCATTTACTCGTCGGTGTCCGAGCGCCGCCAGTGGCGTCGCTTCGGGTTACGGGTCACTTCCATGTCGGTCTTCATCATCACCCACGCCGGCACGCGGCTGTTCTGCCGCTCCAGCTTGGCAAGGCGCTTCTTCTTGGCCTTGGATTTCTTAGTCATGGTATCCGGCAGATTCACCGTCGGAAGGGAAAACCCTGTCCATCCGGGCGCGTGCATATGCCCGTTCTCCCGTCCGTCCCGGGATCAGTCCCCGTGTGCTCGGGATCACAGCCCCGCCAACGATCCGACGCCGGTGCCGAGGGCCGCCGCGAGTGCGCCGCCGAGCGCGACGCGAACCGCCGTCTCCAGCACGTCGCCGCCGACGAGCCGGATGCGGAGTCCGGTGACGATCGCCAACTCGATGGCGACGACCGCGACCGCGAGCAGGAACCCCAACCCCGTCCCCGCGAGCACCACCAGCGACGGGAGCGCGCCGGCGAGGAACGCTCCGCCGCCGGCCAGTCCCGCCCGGCGGACCGGGTCGTCGGCCGCCGAGAGGCCGCCGTCGTCGTCGCCGCCGGCGGAAAACGCCGCGTACAGCGCGACGCCGATCGCCGCCGCGAGCCCCACGAGTCCGGCGGTCCACCCGTCGACGGCGACGGCCGCGGCGAACAGCGGGGCGGGGACGACGACGGCGCCGGCGGTGAGACCCGTTAGCGCCGGCTCGCTCACCCGATGACGGATCGTCGTCCTCGTCTGTCCTCGGCCGCGCATTCGCGGGTGGTTTCCCGGCTGAAAAGATAAATCCGCCGCCCCGATGGACGGAACGACGCCGCAGGGGCGGTACGGCCGCGGATGGCGACGCGGCGAAACCGGCTTACCGCCCGCGCCCGGAGTGCGCCCATGGACGCCGTCGGTTCCGTGCTCCTCGCGGACTCGCTCCCCGTTCCTGCGGACGTCGTCTCGGTCGTCGCGGACCTCCTCCCGCTCGTCGCCGACGCGGTGGCGCGTGTCGCGCGCATCGCGGTGCTCATCGCCGTCGGGGTGTTCCTCGCGAACGTCGCCGTCGAGTTCGGCCTCGTGGAGCGGATCGCGGGCTTCTCGCGGTACCTCACCGGCCCGGCGAACCTCCCCGACGAGGCCGGCACCGCCATCGTCACGACCGCGGCGTCGACGACGGCGGGCTACGGCATGCTCGCGGACTTCCGCGAGTCCGGACGGCTGTCGGACCGGGCGACGATGGTCGCAGTCGTCATCAACACGTTCTTCGGCTTCGTCCAGCACCTGTTCACGTTCTACGTCCCCGTCGTCATCCCGATCCTCGGGCGCGAGACCGGCGTCCTCTACGTCGGCACCCGCGGCGCCATCGCGCTCGGGATCACGCTGACGGGCGTGCTCGCCGGCGCCGTGTTGCTGCGCGGGGAGGCGGCCGAGGCCGCGGCCGACGCGGGGACGCGGCGGGCGGAATCTCCGTCGGAGGCGACCGACGGCGGCGACTCCGAGCCGAGCGAGTCCGCTCCGAGCGACACCGAGGGCGACGCGTCGCTGCGCGGGCGCGCCGAGTCGGCCGCCGACTCGACGTGGTCGACGCTCCGGCGGATCGTCCCGCGGCTCGCGGTGGTGTACGTGCTCGTGACCGTGCTCGTGGCCCGCGTCGACCTCCAGGCGCTGTCGAGCGAGGTCGCCGGGCCGTTCGCGGAGGTCGTCGGCCTGCCGGCGGCGGTGGTGCCGGCCATCGTCATCTTCGTGTTCGACACGACCGCGGGCGCGGCGGCGTTCGCGCCGCTGATCGGCACGACGCTGACGCCCGAGCAGGCCGTCGCAGGGATGCTGATCGGCGGGATCGTCTCCTTCGCGTTCTCGACGTTCAAGCGGTCGATCCCCTTCCAGTACGGCGTCTGGGGACCGTCGTACGGCTCGAAGGTGATCGTCGTGAACACCGGACTGAAGATCGTGTTCATCTCGGTCGCGCTGGTCGTGTTCCTCGCGTGAACGCCGCCTCTCGGTCACCGCGTGCTCGCGGAACGCTCGCGCGACGAACCCGACGGATTGAGTAGCCGGCGCCGACCATCCACGGCCATGACCGACACACTCGCCGTCACCGACGGGCGCGTCCTCGTTCCCGGGTTCGACGTGGTCCGCGCCGACGTGTTGATCGACGCCGACGCGGGCGAGATCCTCGACGTGGCGCCCGGCCTCGCCGGCGACGCCGACGAGACGCTCGACGCCGAGGACGGTCTCGTGATCCCCGGTCTCGTCAACGCCCACTGCCACGCCGCGATGACCCTGCTCCGGGGGTACGCCGACGACGAGCCGCTCGACGTCTGGCTGCGCGAGCACGTCTGGCCCGTCGAGGCCGAGCTGACCGCCGCGGACGTGCGCGCCGGCACCGAGCTCGCGCTCGTCGAGCTGATCCGCTCGGGCGTCACCGCCTTCGCGGACATGTACTTCCACGTCGACGAGGTCGCCGACGCGGTCGCTGAGGCGGGCGTCCGCGCACGGATCGGCCACGGCGTCGTCACCGTCGGCAAGGACGAGGCGGCCGCCCGCGACGACCTCGACGAGTCGTTCGCGGTCGCCGCGCGCCTCGACGGCGCCGCGGACGGCCGGATCCGGACCGCGGTGATGCCGCACTCGCTGACGACCGTCTCCGAGGACCTGCTGGCGGAGACCGCCGACCGCGCCCGCGACGCGGACGTGCCGATCCACTTCCACCTGAACGAGACCGAGGACGAGGTGGACCCCGTCGTCGACGAGTACGGCGTCCGACCGACCGAGCACGCCGACGACCTCGGCCTGCTCGCCGAGGACACGTTCGTCGCCCACGGCGTTCACACCGACGCCACGGAGATCGAGACGCTCGCCGACCGCGGCACCAGCGTCGTCCACTGCCCGGCGTCGAACATGAAGCTCAACTCTGGGATGGCGCCGATCCAGGACATGCTCGACGCGGGCGTTCCCGTCGCGCTGGGCACCGACGGCGCGGCCTCGAACAACGACCTCGACCTCTTCGACGAGATCCGCGACGCCGCGATGCTCGGCAAGCTCGCTGCCGACGACGCCGCGGCGGTCGACGCCGAGGCGGCCGTCCGGCTGGCGACCGAGGGCGGCGCCCGCGCGCTCGGGTTCGACTCCGGCCGGATCGAGGCGGGCGCGAACGCCGACCTCGCGGTCGTCGACCTCGACGCCGCCCACCTCACGCCCGAACACGACCTCGTCTCGCACCTCGCGTACGCCGCCCGCGGCGGCGACGTTCGCCACACTGTCTGTGACGGGACCGTGCTGATGCGCGACCGCGACGTGCGCTTCCTCGACGAGGCCGCCGTCTGCGAGCGCGCACAGGAGCAGGCGGCGGCGCTCGTCGCGCGCGCCGAGCAGTAGCGCCGTCGCCTCGAGGAGGAGCGTCGCCGCGTCGACTCCGGCGGGATTATACCGCCCCCAGCCGACCCGTCTGGTATGAGTACACAGCCGTACGCTCCCGTCACCGAGCACCTCGACGACCCCGAGTCGGCCCGCGAGGAGGGCCGCCGCAAGATGGACTGGGCGCTCCAGCACATGCCCATCCTCTCGCACCTCCGCGAGGAGTTCGAGGCGGACCAGCCGTTCGCCGGCCAGACGATCGGCATGGCGATGCACGTCGAGGCGAAGACCGCGAACCTCGTCGAACTGCTCGCCGACGGCGGCGCCGAGGTCGCCATCACCGGCTGCAATCCCCTCTCGACGCACGACGACGTGAGCGCGGCGCTGGACGCCCACGAGAACATCACCTCCTATGCGGTGCGCGGCGTCGGCGACGAGGACTACTACGCCGCCATCGAGTCGGTCATCTCGCACGAACCCACCATCACGGTCGACGACGGGATGGACATGGTCGCCGCGATCCACGAGGACTACCCCGAACTCATCGATTCGATCGTCGGCGGCGCCGAGGAGACCACCACGGGCGTCCACCGCCTGCGCGCGATGGACGCCGACGGCGAACTGCACTACCCCGTCTTCGCCGTCAACGACACGCCGATGAAGCGGCTGTTCGACAACGTCCACGGCACCGGCGAGTCCTCGCTCGCGACGATCGCGATGACGACGAACCTCTCGTTCGCCGGCAAGGACGTCGTCGTCGGCGGCTTCGGCTACTGCGGCAAGGGCGTCGCGAAGAAGGCCGCCGGCCAGAACGCGAACGTCATCGTCTGTGAGGTCGACTCCCGGAAGGCCCTCGAAGCGCACATGGAGGGCTACGACGTCATGCCGATGGAGGAAGCGGCCGCGCAGGGCGACGTGTTCATCACGACGACGGGCAACCGCGACGTGATCACCGCCGAGCACTTCGAGGAGATGAGCGACGGTGTTCTCCTCGCGAACGCCGGCCACTTCGACGTGGAGATCAACCTCGACCAGCTGGACGACCTCGCGGTCGACCGCTACGAGGCACGCGACGGCGTCGAGGCCTACGAGATGGCCGACGGCCGCCGCCTCAACGTCCTCGCGGAGGGTCGCCTCGTCAACCTCGCGGCGCCCATCGCGCTTGGCCACCCGGTCGAGGTCATGGACCAGAGCTTCGGCGTGCAGGCAGTCTGCGTGCGCGAACTCGTCGAGAACGGCGAGGAGTACGACGCCGGCGTCCACGAGGTACCCGACGAGCTCGACCGCGAGGTCGCCGAGGTGAAGCTCGCGGCCGAGGGCGTCGAGTTCGACGACCTCAGCGACGAGCAGCGCGAGTATATGGGCTCGTGGCAGCACGGCACCTGAGCCGAGGTAAACCCGATCGGTCGGCGCGTCGCCCCGTTCGCTGAGCCGTCACGGCCGTCACGTTCACTACCCGGACTCGTCGACCTCGTCGGCCCACTTCGAGGGGAGCACGCGCAGCAGGCCGTCGGCCGAGAGGTCGTCGGTCGTGACGAACAGGACGTCGTCGCCGCCGGCGACGGCGGTGCCGCCGCCGGCCACCTCGTCCCAGTGGTCGAGCACGGTGTCGGGGATCGGCAGTTCGCGGACGTCCTCGCCGATCTGGCTGCTGGCGACGTACCGCATCCCGTCGCGGCGCTGAATGGCGTCGTAGTTTTGCGAGACCACGACCGCGTCGTCGCCCGCGCGGATCCCCCAGTACGCCTCCGCCGAGTGCGACAGGAAGCCCTCATTGAACGCCCGTTGCGGAACCGGGACCTCCCGGCTCCGCCTGTCGAGGGCCGCCTCGCCCAGACGATCGATCCTCTCGGGCTCGACGCCCTCGGCCGCTACCTCGCCGGTTCCCCCCGCGCCCGTCGCCGCCCCGTCGGTCGGTCCGTCGGTGTCGCCGGTATCCCCCGTTTCACGCTCGAGTTCCCCCGCCACGGTTTCGGTATCGACGACCTCGCGCCGGTCGGCCGCTGCCGACTCGGCGCCCGTGTCGGACTCGGGTCCCGGCTCGGGTTCGGACGCGGGTTCCACTCCCGACCCCACGACACCCGTCTCCGCGTCGTGGTTTCGGGACCGCCGCCGGGCGAGCGCGGTCGCAAGGAGCGCGGCGCCGCCGACGACCCCGGCGAGTCCGCGCCCCCGGTTCCCGCGCCGGAACGCTCGGAGACCGGCGAGGAGGCTCGTTCCGCCGACGATCGCCGTCGCCGTTCCCGATTCGACGCCGCGCCGGAGCGACGGCGCTACCGTCGAGAGGTACTCGCGTCCGCGGTTCGCCACGGTCCGCGAGGGTTCGTCGTCCGATTCCCGCTCGGCTCGTGTGCTGGTATCGACAGAGCTCACACTGGACTGTCGGTCGCGACACACAAATCCGCACTTTCATCTTACCCACCTGAAACGTCGATCCCGGCCGGTTCGGTGTGTGATCGGCCGTCTCGGCAGTTTCAACCGCGGTTCACAGCGGCGCCCGCGCCCGCGTCTCGTACTCCGGACCGGCGTCGGTCAGCGTCGACTCGGTGAGGCGGATCTCGTTCACCTCGAAGCGCCCCACCGTCGGGTCCTCGTTCAGATACTCCAACACGCGCCCCTTCCCGCGGGCGTCGTCCATCCGCGCGAGGGTGAAATGCGGCGTGAACTCGTGGTCGGCCTCGTCGAACCCGAGCGAGACCGTCTCGCGCTCGACCGCCTCGGCGAGCCGGGCCAACTCGGCGGCGCCGCGGCCCTCGCGGACGCCGACCCAGATCACGCTGATGTAGTCGGCCGACGGGAAGACCCCGAGTCCCCCCACTTCTGCCTCGAACGGGCTCACGTCGGTCGCGTCGACGGCAGCCTCCAGCGCCCCGGTCACGTCGTCGACGCGTGCCTCGTCGGTGCCGCCGAGGAACTTCAGTGTGCAGTGCGCCTGCTCGGGATCGGTGAAGCGGAGACTCGGCACGTCGCGAAGGGGCTCCTGCACGGCTTCGAACGCGTCCGGGAGCCGGTCCGGCAGGTCGACCGAGACGAACAGTCGCCGCATACGGGTTCGTTGTCGCGGGGGAACAAAAATCGGGGCGCACCTCCCGGTCCGCGGCGCACCTCCCGGTCCGCACGCGCAACATACATCCGTCCACACGGTCGAACTCGTAGCAATGAGCGACGACGAGTCAGAACGCAAGCCACACAAGTTCTCCGAGGGGGAGGGCCTCGACGAGGACTACGAGGAGTTCACCCTCGACCCGGAGGAGCTGCAGGCTGACCCCTCGCAGGTCGACCCCGTCGACACCCGCGTCCTCACGGACCTGCTCGACGAGCGCAACATCCCCAAGGACCGCGTCGACGTCGAGAGCCTGATGGAGGTCGCGCTCTCCTACATGGGGATCAACCGGTTCGAGGAGGCGACCGAGACGTTCGAGCGCGCCGCACAGTTCGCCGAGGACGACTCCCTCGAACAGCAGGAGGCGTGGGTGAACAAGGGCGTCGCACACGCGCAGCTGGAGGAGTGGGACGAGGCCATCGGCTCCTACCGTGAGGCACTACGGATCGACGACGACTCCGAGCACGCCGCCAGCGCCGAGACGAACCTCGCGTACGCGCTTCACGAGAACGGTCAGGGCGAACAGGCGCTCGAACACGCCGAGAACGCCGTCGAGATCGACCCGCGCTTCCCGCAGGCGTGGTACAACCGCGGGTTCTTCCTCGTCGAGCGCGGCCTGCTCGAGGACGCCGTCACGGCCTTCGACAACGCGATCCGGCTGGGGATGCGCAACGCCGAGGTGCTCGAGGAGAAGGCGCGCGCGCTCGACGAACTCGGCCGCGAGGACGAGGCCGAGCAGGCCGCCGAGCGCGCCGAGGAGATCCGCGAGGAGGCCGAACAGCGGATGGTCGAGGAGCAGGCCGAGGGCGGCGCGGGATCGGCCGGCGCGATGGGCGGTGGGATGGGCGGCGGCGGACCGGGCGGTCTCGGCGGCCGCGACGGCGGCGACGACCTCGATCTCGGGGGCCTGTAGATGCGCGACGACGCCGGGGACGGCGACGGAGGCCTCGGCGGCCACGACGACGACGCGGAAGGGGAGTTCCTGCTTTCGCGCCGCGAGACGCCCGAGGGAACGCTCGTCGCCGTCTGCGACGCGGACGTGCTCGGCGAGACGTTCGAGGACGGCGAGGTGACGTTGGAGGTGACCGAGGCGTTCTACGGCGGCGACGAGGCTGAGCCCGCCGACGCCGACGCGGTCGTCGAGGGGCTGTACGACGCCGACACCGCGAACCTCGTGGGCGCCGACTGCGTGGGGATCGCCGTCGACGCCGGCGTCATCGACCCCGACCGCGTGCTGGAGGTCGGTGAGACGCTGCACGCGCAACTGCTCTGGCTCTAACCCGCCACCGGTCCTCAGGACTGGCGGCGACTCGTAGCCGGTTTCGGTTACGAACCGGCGAAACGACCGAAGGGATGTTACCCCTCCGACCCCTCATATTGGCCAATGGAAGCGCCTGAGCAGGAACCGTACCCCCTCGACGTCGAGGCCGTCCGTGCCGACTTCCCCATCCTCCAGCGGAAGGTCGGCGGCGACGTGACGGTCCCCGGCGAGGACGACGGGGACACGAAGCCGCTCGTCTACCTCGACAACGCGGCGACGAGTCACACGCCCGACCAAGTGGTCGACGCTATCGCGGACTACTACCGCTCGTACAACTCCAACGTCCACCGCGGCATCCACCATCTGAGCCAGGAGGCCTCGGTCGCCTACGAGAACGCCCACGACCGCGTCGCCGAGTTCATCGGCGCCGAGGGACGCGAGGAGGTCGTCTTCACGAAGAACACCACCGAGGCGGAGAACCTCGTCGCCTACGCGTGGGGTCTGAACGAGCTCGGTCCCGAGGACAACGTCGTCCTCACCGAGATGGAGCACCACGCGTCGCTGGTCACGTGGCAGCAGATCGGGAAGCGGACCGGTGCCGACGTTCGGTTCATCCGCGTCGACGAGGACGGTCGCCTCGACATGGACCACGCCCGTGAACTCGTCGACGACGACACCGCGATGGCCAACGTCGTCCACGTCTCGAACACTCTCGGCACGGTGAACCCCGTGCGCGAACTCGCGGATCTCGTTCACGATCACGGGGGGCTGATCTTCGTCGACGGCGCGCAGTCGGTTCCGCACATGCCCGTCGACGTGGGTGCCATCGACGCGGACTTCTTCGCGTTCTCGGGCCACAAGATGTGCGGCCCCACCGGCATCGGCGTGTTGTACGGGAAGGAGCACCTGTTGGAGGAGATGGAGCCGTACCTCTACGGCGGCGAGATGATCCGGAAGGTCACCTTCGAGGACAGCCAGTGGGAGGACCTCCCGTGGAAGTTCGAGGCCGGCACGCCCGTCATCGAGCAGGGGATCGCCCTCCACGCGGCGATCGACTATCTGGAGGACATCGGGATGGAGAACGTCCACGCCCACGAGCAACTGCTCGCGGAGTACGCCCACGACCGTCTGACGGAGTACGACGACGTGGACATCTACGGCCCGCCGGGCGACGACCGCGCCGGCCTCGTGGCGTTCAACCTCGACGGCGTCCACGCCCACGACCTCTCCAGCATCCTCAACGACCACGCCGTCGCGGTCCGCGCCGGCGACCACTGCACCCAGCCGCTGCACGACAAACTCGGCATCGCCGCCAGCGCCCGCGCGAGTTTCTACATCTACAACACACGCGAGGAGATCGACAAGCTGGTCGAGGCGGTCGACGACGCGCGACAGCTGTTCGCGTAACCGTCCCGTCGACCATCCCGGCCGTTCGACGACTCCCCTCGTGGGTCGTTCGTCCGGCCGGTACCCGTACCTGACCGGCAGGCCCAGAACCCTTAACCGGCACACTCGCCAATTCCCGACAACAATGGGCATTGGCGGCGGCTCCGACATGTATCGCCAGCAGATCCTCGACCACTACAAGAACCCGCGCAACCACGGCGAACTCGACGACGCCACGTTCTCGCACACCGGCGAGAACCCCTCCTGCGGCGACACGATCACCGTCGACGTGCGTCTGGAGGACGACGGCGAGACGATCGAGTACGTCGCCTTCTCGGGCGACGGCTGCGCCATCTCGCAGGCGTCGGCGTCGATGCTGTCCGAGCGCCTGCAGGGGATGACCCTCGACGAACTGGAGGCGATGGACACCGACGACATCACGGAGATGCTCGGCGTCGACATCTCCCCGATGCGGATCAAGTGCGCCGTGCTCGCCCGGCAGGTCGCGCAGGACGGCGCGAAGCTGCACGAGGGCGAGATCGACGACCTCGACATTACCAAAACAGAGGACTAAGGGCGACTCGCCGGGCCCTCGGCCGTCCGGCCACGCCAGCGCCTCAGGGGACCCGCCCGAACAGGTCGCGGTTCACGGCGACGTAGCCGAGCTCTCCTCGTTCCAACTGCGCTTCCCTCGCCTCCCTCCACGCCGACAGCGTCGCCGCCGGCACCGCCCCCGACTCGCGCACGGACGCGACAACGGTGTCGAGGACGATCCGCAGGAAGGTCGCCTCGTCGGCCGGATAGGCGGCGCCTCCCCGAGTTCTCTCCCCGTCGATCACCCAATCCGCGCGTGCGTCGACCGTCGGCGGCGTCCCGGCCTCTCGGAACCGCTCGGCGAGCAGCGTCGCCGCCCGCCCGCGGTTGCGCATCGTCCCGTGGAAGGCGTCGATCACGGCGTCGTCGGCCGAGTGGTCGGGCGCGAACCGCGTCTCGCCGTCGAAGGTGAGCGGCAGGTGGTACCAGCCGTCCGGGGCGGCCGCACGGAGGAGCGCGAGCACGTCGTCGGGGGCAAGCAGATCCGCGAACGACCGCGCGACCACGCCGTCGAAGTCGCCGCTCCGGTCGTCCGCCACTTCACGAGCGTCGTCGACTGCGAATCGGACGCGAAGCGTCCCGTCACCGCCGGGGTGGTCGAGAAGCAGCGTCGACCCCTCGGGTTCGACTCCGTACCCCACCTCACGCGCCTCATCGCGCAGCCGGTCGCGACCCGCGGACAGCACCCGCTCGTCGGTGTCGACGGCGACCCACTCGCCCGCCGGAAGCGTGCCGTCGGCGAGCAGGTGCCGGAGCATCCCGCAGGTGCCGGCGCCGGTCTCCAGCACGCGGACGCCGTCACCGTCGCCGGCGCCGCGCTCCGCCCCCCGCAGCGCCGCCCGGAAGGCGGCGGTCGCGGCGTCGCTGTGGGCGCGCTCGTCGACCGTCCGCGCCGCCTCCAGGTACGCCACGTCGTCACCCTCCATCGGCCACCTCCGTGAGGAAACCGCGGACGCCGGCGACGGTGTCGGCCCACTCGGGGTGAGACTCGAACCGTCCGATCGCGGCCGTCCCCATCCGGGCCAGCCGGTCGCGGTCGCCCGCGATCGCCGCGAGGGCGTCCCGGACGCCCGCCACGTCGCCGGAGTCGACGAGGAAGCCGGTCTCCCCCTCGGTGACGACCGAGGACGCGCCTCCGGCGGCGGCGGCGACCGCCGGGAGGCCGAATCCCATCCCCTCCAGATACGCCATCCCGAACCCCTCGTACGCCGAGGGGACCGCGAGGACGTGCGATTCGCGGAGGACCGCCGCGAGGTCCGGCGTCGAGAGCTTCCCCCGGAACGACACGCGGTCGCCGACGTCGAGGTCCGCGGCCAGCCGCCGAACATCGCGGGCGTGATCGCGGTTCGGCTCGGGCCCGACGACCGCGAGGCGCCACTCGTCGTCGACGCCGGACAGCGCCCGTACCAGCGTCGGGTGGCCCTTCCGTGGCACCAGCGACCCCAGCGCGATGACCCGGAGCGGTCCCTCGCGCGCTCGGCGCTCCACGTCCGCCGGCGTCACCGACGGGTCGAACTGGTCGGCGGGGGGCGGCGCGACGTGGGTCGCCAGTGCCCCGACGAGATCGAGCACGTCGCGCTCGGTCGCCGGACTGACGCAGACCGCGGCCGAACAGCCGCGCAGGAAGCGCCGCTCCAGCCGCGCCGCCACCGGCGCGAGGCGCCCGCCCTCCGCGTGACGGAGGTGGTGCACCAGCGCGACGACGGGCGTGCCTCCGCGCCGGAGCCGGCGGACGAGCCCAGCCGTCGCGGCGTGGGCGAGTTCGTCGACGACGACCACGTCGACGTCCCGAAGCCGGGCGGGTACCCCCACTGCGAGCCCCGGAGCATCGACGACGCCGAGCGGGTAGCGGCGCCACGGCACCGAGAACACCCGGACCGACGCGCCGGTCGCGCGGAGGTCGGCGACGAGGCGGCGGTCGTACCGGAACCCGCCGGAGGTGGTCGCGGGGTCGCCGGGGACGACGAGCGCGACCGCGAGGCCGTCGCCGACGGGGTCGTCACGCTCGCCGTCGCGGTCGCCACCCTCGCCGTCGACGGGCGCGGTCGGTCCCGCCGGCGCCTCGGACTCAGCCATCGGCGTCGGCGTCGTCCGCGGCGACGGCGTCGGGGCGGGCGATCGGCCCCTCGTAACCGGCGGCGGCCTCGTCGTCCTCCCAGACGGTCACGCGCAGCGACTCGGCGGAGCCGCTCGTGGCGGCCGGCGCGAGACGGTCGTGGAGGACGCGAGCGAACCGCTCGACGCTGGGGTTGTATCCCTCGAACTCCGGGAGGTCGTTCAGCGTCGCGTCGCGGTAGCGGTTCTCGACGCTGTCCAGCGCCGCGCGCACGTCGTCGATGTCGACGAGGTAGTCGTACCGGTTGAGCGACGGGCCGGCGAAGGTCGCCTCCACGGAGAAGACGTGCGAGTGAAGATCGCCCTCGGGGCCGGGGTCCGGCACGGTGAGGTAGTGCTGTGCGACGAACTGCCGCGTGACGGTCGTTCGGTATGTCATGTGTTGGGTGCGGGCGGGACGACCGCGGTCGGGGACGCCCCGTCGCGTCGGGACGAGCGCGCTCCGCGTCGCGTCCGTCGATCTGACGAGCGATCACAGCGACTCCGCCACCCTAAACGTGTCGCGAGCGTGCGGGGAACCTCACCCGACGAACTCCTCGACGACCGGCGGAAGCCGGCGGCGGACGACCGCGTACGCGACGCCGAGGACGACGCAACCGGCCGCAACTGCCGGCAGCGGCGCGGGATAGAACGCGACGACCGTGGCCGCGAGTACCGCGGTGGCGACGGCGTCCTCCGGAGCGCCGTCGTAGCGGATCCAGTAGCGCGGGCGGACCCACCGACCGTGGAGGTGATCGTAGACCGCCTCCGCGGAGGTGCGTTCCCACGGCCGGATCTCGTCGCCCGCGCCGAGAGCGTCGGTACCGGCGTGGACGGCGAACGACGCGCTCCCCACGGCCGCCGCGACGGTCGCGGCCGTCGGGGCGACCGCGGCGACGCCGATCGCCGGGAGCGCCAGCGCCCACCCCAACACGGGGAAGTGAAGCGTCCGCCGGTGGCGCCCGACGAACAGGTCGAGATCCGGGAGGAGTCCGCCGACGATCCCCGCGACTGCGGCCGGAGCGGCCAACTCGGGCGCGACCGCGAGGACGGGAGCTGCCAGCACCGCGCCCGAGAGGGCGTGCGTGAACGCCATCACGGCCTACGACTCGCGTCTGTAGAGCACGACGAGGACGACGATGAGAGCCACCTGAACGACCTTGTCCGCGATCCCGGTCGCCCCGAAGTCGGGGGCGTTCGCGACGTACCACAGCGGGATCTGCCCGGCGGTGAACGGGATCCCGAGCGCGTAGAACAGGCGGCGACGGTAGTTGAACAGCACCGCCGCCACGCCGCCGAGGAAGCCGACTCCCGCGATCAGGAACGCGACGGCCATCCCGGTCTCCGAACTGAACGCGTACGCGAGCCACAGGTGGATGGCGCCGGTGATCGCCGCGAGCGCGACCCCCAGCCAGTGTAGCCCGGTCATCGTCTCCGTGTGGAGGGCGAACCCCTCGGACGCTGTTTCGGTGCTCATACCTGTACCGAGGGCGGGAACCGTGTTAAAAACTCTCACGGATGTGGCCGCGCGGTAGTCTCCTTCCGGAACGGGGGTGAACGATTACTCGGGCTTGAGTCCGCCGTCCTGCACGCGCATCACGGCCTCGCCGTCCGCCAGGTTCGGGGCGTCGACGAGTCGCACGATCCGCTTGTCGCCCTTCGACTTGCGGAGGTAGATCCGGAACGTCGAGGTGTGACCGAGGATGTTGCCGCCGATCGGCTGGGTCGGGTCGCCGAAGTACGAGTCGGGATTGGAGGCGACCTGATTCGTCACGAGCACGACGGAGTTGTAGAGGTCGCCGATGCGCATCAGGTCGTGGAGGTGCTTGTTGAGCTTCTGCTGGCGGTCGGCGAGCTCCCCTCGGCCGACGTACTCGGCGCGGAAGTGCGCGGTGAGCGAGTCGACGGTGAGCAGCCGAACCGGCCAGTCGGTGTCCTCCGCCTCGCTGGCGAGTTCCTTCGCCTTCTCCGAGAGGAGGATCTGGTGGTTGGAGTTGAACGCCTTCGCGACGTGGATGTGGTCGAGGAAGTCCTCGACCAGCCTGCGCATGTCGTCGTCGTTGTCGACCGATCCCTCGATCTCGCGGCGCTCGAACTCGCGCTCGAGGATCTCGTCGTCCAGCCCGCGGACCATGTCGTCGATCCGCTCGGGGCGGAACGTGTCCTCGGAGTCGACGAAGATCGCCGACCCCTCCAGCCCGCCGTCGTCGTTGGAGAGCTGGACGTTCACGGCCATCTGGTGGGTCACCTGCGACTTGCCGGCGCCGAACTCGCCGTACACTTCGGTGATCGACTGCGTCTCCATCCCGCCGCCCAGGAGGTCGTCGACCTCGTCGATCTGCCAGGAGAGCTTGCCGATCTCCTCGCGTCGTTCGAGCACCTGCGCGCCGGACTCGAAGCCGCCGACGTCGGCCGCCTCGCGGGCGCCCTGGATGATGTCGTTCGCGGTCGAGTCGCCGATGTCGGCCGTGTTGCCCAGTTCGGCGGGGCTCGCGACCGCGATGCTCTGGTAGCTGTCGAAGCCCGCGTCGACGAGTTTGTCTGCGGTCGCGGGGCCGACGCCGGGGAGTTCCTGGAGATCGTCTTCTGCCATCGTACCTCCTCCTTGCTCGGCTCCCCCCATAAACCCTCGTTAACACCAAAGTGGAAGTGAAATCGCGGTACGTGAACCACTCGCTCACGATCGGTGTGCGGAGATTCAGAAGGGATGGGCGGTCGTCGACGGGACCGTGGCCGGGTACCGGGCCGTGGTCGGCGCGCCCGTCGCGTAGGCGGGAGCTAGCCCCAGGGGTGGCCGTTCGGGCTGTCCGGCCACAGGGGGTACCAGTATTCCTTGTCGGACTCGACGCCGAGCTCCCCGTCCAGCACCGACTCCAGTTTGAACTCGGCCTTGTTGTCCCGACTGCTGGTTCCGGTCGGCACGAACGGGTAGTACGCGCCGCGGCGGAACGAGTAGATCCAGTAGGCGTGGCGGTCGGCGTCACGTTCGTCGGCGAAACCGAACACCGCCGCCAGCAGCCGCGAGCCGTACCCCCGCTCGACGAACTCGTCGGCCGCGAAGTGGACGGACGTGACGAGGTCCTCCGGGTCGTCGTCCGTGAGGATGACCCAGTGGTAGCCGTGGTCGTCCTCGCGGCGGCGGAACGTCGTCCCCGTCTCCTCGGCGCCCGCATCGAGGATCGACTCCACGGCGTCGACGGTGTCGGCGAAGTCGGTCGAGTCGACCGACGAGAAGCACAGCGCCGCCTCGTCGACCGACCGGAAGCCGAGGTCCGCCTCCATCGTGACGTAGGCGGTGCTCATGCCGAACAGGTCCTCGGGGTCGGCGTCGCTGACGGCGTCGGCCTCCGCACGCGAGCCGAGCACGGATCTGAGTGTGTCGAGAATCCCCATTGGCGCTGTCGGTACTCCGTGGGGAGCCGTGTTCAAGCCGTCGCTCGTGCGGACGGTCGCTCCCGCGCGGGCACCGGACCTCGCCGGTGCCCCACGCCCCACCGCCGGCGCCGTCAGTTCCCCTGGATCGCGTCGATCACCATCGCGGCGGCGACGACCGCCTCCTTCGGTACGCCGCCGGCGTCGTCGACGATGATCTCGTAGGTGTCCGCCAGAGAGAACTTCCCCGCGATCGTGCCGACGTGGGCGCCGTTCGCGTCGGTGATCTCGTACCGATGGGGGATCCAGTGGCCGAACGGGAGGACGTTCCGTGCGATCGTGGTCAGGGCGCCACGGGAGTCGATCCTCGCGAGCGCCGCCTCCGTATCGGCGTCGCGGACCGTCCACGTGTCCTGAAGGATCGAGTAGTCGTTGTCGAGGATCACCAGATCCTCGCCGGTCTGCGAGTCGGTGAGGAGGTAGTTCCCGGCGACGTCGAGCATCCCTGTCGCCTTCACGGAGAACACCTCGGTTCCGTCGGCGTCGACGAACGGGAACTGCTCTTTCAGCTTCAGCATCTTCTGTTTTCCGCGCAACACGACGTTCCCCGCCGAGTCCTCCGCCCGGTACTTGTTGCGCACGAGGCTCTGGACGATGGTGTAGGTGTCGTCGGTGAGTTCGATCCCGGCGATGTCGTACGTGCGGTCGCTCATACGGTCCGTTCCGCGGAATAGCATTTCAAGGTTCACATGGACGCGACGGGCCGTTCCGGGGCCACGAACTGTGAACTCCTCCGCCGCCGCTCAGGCCGTCTCGAACTCGCGTTCCAGGTCTCGGAGGCGCTCGACGCGCTTCTCGGTGCTCGGGTGCGTCGAGAACAGCTTCCCGACGAACCCGGACCTGATCGGGATGACGAAGAAGGCGTTCATCTCCGCGGTGTCACGGAGGTCCTCCTTCGGCACCCTCTCCATGCCGCTGTCGATGGTGACCAGCGCCGAGGCGAGCGCGCCCGGCTTCCCCGTGATCGCCGCGCCGCCGCGATCGGCCGCGAACTCGCGGTAGCGCGACAGCAGGCGGATGAGGAGGAACGAGATCACCCACACGACCAGCGAGACGACGATGGCGACGATGACCGGCGCCTGGTTGCCGCCGCCGCGGTCGCCGCCGCCGCCGAAGAGCCAGCCCCAGCGCACGACGATGAACGCCAGCGTCGAGAGGAACGACGCGATGGTCATCACCATCACGTCGCGGTTCTTGACGTGCGCCAGTTCGTGGGCGAGCACTCCCTCCAGCTCCTCGTCGTCGAGCGTGCGAAGCAGTCCGGTGGTCACGCAGACGGTCGAGTTCTTCTGTGAGCGCCCGGCGGCGAAGGCGTTCGGGACGCGCGTGTCCGCGACCGCGACCGTCGGCTTCGGGAGGTCCGCCTGTTGGGAGAGGCGGGTCATCTTCCGGTGGAGCTCCGGATACTCCTGTTCGGACACCTCCTTCGCGCCCATCGAGTACAGCGCGAGCTTGTCGCTGAAGAAGAACTGCCCGAGCGAGAACAGTCCCATCACGACGACGATCACAAAGATGTTGCTGAAGTATGCCCACAGCGCCGCGATGAACACGATGTAGAGGGCGAACAGCAGGAACCCGGTCAGGACCATCCGGCCCCGCAGGCCCCAGTCTGTCTTCCATTCCATACCCCGTAGTACCGGACGCACGGCTTAAACGCTGTCGCGGGTCGGCGGGGATCGACCGGACTTATGTGCCGACGGCGGGAGCATGTCGGCGTGGTCGAGACGCTTCTGGCGATCGGCGTGGTCGTCGCGGTGTTCGTCGGGTTCAACATCGGTGGATCCTCGACGGGCGTCTCGTTCGGTCCCGCGGTCGGCAGCGGCACGCTCTCGAAGACGGCCGCGGCGGCGCTCATGTCCGTGTTCGCGCTCGCCGGCGGGTGGACGGTCGGCCGCAACGTCATCGACACGATGGGCGGCGAGATCGTCCCCCCGTCGTCGTTCACGCTCGTCGCGAGCGTCGGCGTGCTCTTCTTCGTCGGGGTGGCGCTGCTGATCTCCAACACGTTCGGCGTCCCGGCCTCGACGTCGATGACGGCCGTCGGCGCCATCGCGGGCCTCGGCGCGGCGACGGGGACGCTCAACGCCGACGTGATGCTGCGGATCGTCGGCTGGTGGCTCGTCGCCCCCGTCGTCGCCTTCTGGATCTGCGCGGTCGTCGGTCGGTACCTCTATCCGTATCTCGACGCCGTCTTCGCGATCGATCGGTCGGCTGGCGGCGTCGTCGCGTTCGACGGTCTGCGCCCGCGGATCGCCCCCGATGCCTCCGGACGGGAGGTCGTCGGCGCGGTCGCGGTCCTCGTCATCGCCTGTTACATGGCGTTCTCGGCGGGCGCCTCCAACGTCGCGAACGCGGTCGCGCCGCTGGTCGGGAACGGCTCGGTGACGGCGGGCCAAGGTGTACTGCTCGCGAGCGCGGCGATCGCCGTCGGCGCGTTCACCATCGCCCGCCGGACGCTCGACACGGTCGGCAACGACCTCACCGACCTCCCGCTGTTGGCGGCGCTCGTCGTCGAGGTGGTCGCGGCGAGCCTCATCACCTTCCTCTCGGCGATCGGGATCCCGGCGTCGCTGGCCGTCTCGGCGACGATGTCGATCGTGGGGCTCGGCTGGGGGCGGGCGACCCGGACGACGACGCTCGGCGGCGCCGTCAGCGACGCGGTCGGCGGCACGGTCGGCGGCGACGGCGAGCAGGCGGGCGCGCAGCGTCCCGAGGTGTCGGTCGACGCGCTCGCAGCCGACCGCCCCGACGCCGCCGACGGCGTCCCGCGGATGGGCGAGGAACACGGGGACGAACTGCTCGCCGATGACCTGTTCGACCCCGGGACGACCGGCCGCGTCGTCTCGTTTTGGATCCTCACGCCCACGATCTCGTTCGTCTGTTCGTACGCGCTGTTCGCGGTCGTTCCCCCGTGAATCGACCACTGTGGCCCGTTTTTGGCGTTGCTCGTCTCTCGCGCGTCCCGGCTCGATGTCGGGTCGCTTCCCCCTCCGACGTGGCGGGGCTCGGTCGATCCTGTCGGCGGGGTTCTCTCAGATCCGTAGAACGGTTGTTTTGGCCGGCCTAAACGCCGTCTGACACGGTTGTGGCCTACAAGATAGCAACAACTAATGGTGCGGCCGGCGAAACCCGGAACGAGATGCCCACGGTCGAATACCTTAACTACGAAGTGCTTGACGACAACGGCTGGGAGATGGACGACGACGATCTCTTCGGCAACGCCGCCGACGCGGGACTGGACGGCGAAGACTACGGTGAACTCGAGGTCAACCAGGGCGAATACATCCTCGAGGCCGCCGAGGCGCAGGGCTACGACTGGCCCTTCTCGTGCCGCGCCGGCGCGTGTGCGAACTGTGCGGCCATCGTGAAGGAGGGCGAGATCAGCATGGACATGCAGCAGATCCTCTCGGACGAGGAAGTCGAGGAGAAGAACGTCCGCCTGACCTGCATCGGCTCGCCGGAGACCGACGAGGTCAAGATCGTCTACAACGCGAAGCACCTCGACTACCTCCAGAACCGCGTCATCTGAGCGCGGTCGCTCGCCTCGACTTCTCCGTTTATTCTCTCGCCAGCGACGCGTCCATCGACAACGCATCCGTGACGACGCGCCCGCGATAGCGCGTTTTCACGATCGAGACGCGGACGGGAACGCCTAACTCCTCGGGGCCGCGCGACGGGGTATGAACGTGTTCGGCGTCGCCACCGCGGCCGATCTCCTCCGGCTCTTGGTGCTCCCGGGGTTCGCGTGGGCCGCCTACCGCGACATTCGGACCCGTCGCGTCGCGAGTTCCCTCTGGCTGCCGCTGTTCGCGATCGGCGCACTGGCGCTCGTCATCGACGCGGCGGCGGCGTTCCCGTTCGACGGCTACGCCGGCCGGCTGTTCCTCGTCCGGGTCGGGTTCTCGATCCTCTTTCTCGTCCCCTTCTCGGTGCTCGCCTACCGGATGGCTGCCTTCGGCGGCGCCGACATGAAGGCGCTCGTCGTGCTCGCGGTCGCGTTCCCGACCACCCCCGGATACGTCGTCCCGCTGTCGATCCTGCCGGACACGACGTGGCTTCACACCGTCGGCTTCCCCGTTCACCCCTCGGCGCTGGGCGTCACGGCGATGTCGGCGCTGACGAACGCGGTGCTGTTCGGCGCCGGCTACGTCGCCCTGCTGTTCGTGTCGAACGTCGCCGCCGGCCGGCTCTCGCCGGCGATGTTCGTCGGTCGCTGGACCGCGGTCGAGGACCTCCCGGACGTGCACGGCCAACTCATCCGCGCCGACGGGCTCCGCCCGCAGCGGGGTCTCGACCTCGACGCGCTCCGGATGTACCTCCGGTGGCGCGGCACGACGCTCGCGGCCGTCCGTTCGGACCCCGAGACGCACCGCGATCCGGCGTCCGTCGGCGAGACGAACCCGCCGACCGACGGCGCGGTTCACGACGGGCCGCGGACGGACGGGGGCGTCGCCGACGGCGGGTTCGAGTTCCCGGGTTCGGACGCGGACGGCGACACCGGTGGGGGTGCGGTCTCCGGACGCGATGGATCGGCCGCCGATACCGAGTCGTCCGCCGTCGCCGACCCGTGGGCCGCCGAACGGTTTCTCGACGAGATCGAGGGAACCGCCTACGGCACGACCCCCGAGACGCTCCGGCGGGGGTTGGACCGCGTCGCCGCCGAGGGCGCGCTGTGGGTGTCTCCCGGGCTCCCGTTCCTCGTGCCGCTGTTCGGGGGGCTCGTGCTCGCGTTGACGTACGGCGACGTGCTCACGGTCGCGCTCGGGGCGCTCGGCCTCGTCTGACCTCCCCGGAACTTCCCCGCCCCGGTACGCGGCCGGTGGTCGCGTCCGCTACGCACAAGACCTATTCGCCGCAGCCCCGACGTTCGGACCGATGAGCGATCCCACGCCCGACGCCGAACCCGACGACCGGATCGCGGTCGACTTCGGCGACGACGGGCTCGTTCCCGCCGTCGCACAGGACGCCGACTCCGGCGAGGTGTTGATGCTCGCGTACGTGAACGAGGAGGCGCTCGCCCGCACGCGCGAGACCGGCCGTGCGCACTACTACTCCCGGTCCCGCGACGAGCTGTGGGAGAAGGGCGCCACCAGCGGACACACCCAGGAGGTCCGCGAGGTCCGCGTCGACTGCGACGCCGACACCCTGCTGTATCTCGTCGACCAAACCGGGGGCGCGTGCCACACCGGACACCGCTCGTGTTTCCACCGTACGGTCGAGGGCGAGCACGTCGGCGAGCGCGTGTTCGACCCCGACGCGGTGTACGAGTAACGGATGGCACGCGACGCCGACGCGGCATCCGAGCCGAACGCGACCTCCGAACTGAACGGGACGCCGGACCCGCTGCCCGACGCCGAGCGGGACGCGGCCGCGCTCGCGGCGACGCTCCGTGAGGCTCGTGCGCGCCATGCGGACGCCGAGGCGGCCGTCGAGGAACACGGCGAGTCGACGCTGTCGACCGTCCGCGACGCCGTTCAGCGCGCCGACCGCCTGCTGGAGCGCTACGTCGACTCGGCGACCGGGACGGGCGACTTCCAGGCGTACGTCGAGTTCCAGGGCGAGTTCGCGGCCGTCGTCGATGACCTCGACGAGGACGTCCCCGGACGCGACGCGTTCGAGCGGGCCAACGAGGCCGTCGACGGCCGCCGCCTCTCCGAGTCGGACTTCGAGCGCGCCCGCGAGGCGCTCTCGCCCGCCCGTGATCTCGCCGGACGGCTGGCCGAGCGCGAGGCCGCCGAGACCGCCGTCCACGACGCCGAGCGGGACGCCACGCGGCGAGTCGACGCGCTGGACGACCGCATCGCGGAGCTGGAGCGGCTGGTCGAGTTGGGGGAGGCGGACCTGACCGCCCCCACCGAGGAGCTTCGCGAGCCGATCGCCGCCTACAACGACGCCGTCCGCGACGCGTTCGACGACTTCCGCAGAGAGGCGCCCGCCCGCGAGCTGCTGGCGTTCGTCGCGGACGCGGCGGAGCGGCCGTTCGTCGACTACCCCGCGCCGCCGCCGGAACTGCTCGCGTTCCTCGACTCGTCGCCCGCGGACGGTGCGGCGCTTCCGGACCTCCTCGAGTACGCCGACTACTCCGCCTCCAAGCTCGACCACTACGTCGACGACCCGGGGACGTTCACGGCGCGGGTCCGACCGCACCGGACGTACCTCGAACGGCTGTCCGCGGCGCCGCTCACGGTCGACTGGCCGCCGGTGGCCGCCGAGACGCTCCGGTTCCAGCGCGAGGAGCTCGTCTCGGTCGTCGCCAAGTTCGCGCCGGAACCGACCGTCGCCCGCGCCCGCGAGCTGCGGGAGGCCGCGGACCACCCCGACTACGAGCGGCTCCGTCGCGCCGCCGAGGCGGAGGCGGAGCTGTCGGACGCGGAGTTCGAGCGCGTCGCCTCGGGCGAGGCGGCCGCCGAGCTGGCCGAGGCGCGCGAGCGACGCGAACTGCTGACGGACGCGCTCGCGGACCCGGAGCCCTAGCCGCGATCGGTCACAACGGCCGCGCGTACACCGCCGTCGGGTACGACTCCCCGCCCACCTCGAAGGCCGAGGCGCCGACCCGCTCGAACCCGCGCGCCTCGTAGAACTCCCGGGCCGAGCGGTTCTCGGTGAACGTCTCGAGGGCCAGCCGCGAGCACGCGTCGGGGACGCGGTCGAGCACGGAATCCAACAGCGCCGAGCCGACGCCCGCGCCCTGCGCGCCCGGGTCGACGTAGATCGCCCGAATCTCGGCGTCGTCGCGCTCGCAGAACGCCTTGCGCTCGTCGTTCCACACCGCGTCGGCGAAGCCGACGACCGCGCCCGGCTGTCGGTCGACGGCGACGAGAAACGCTCGGCCCTCCGCGGTCGCGCGGTCGTACCGCTCCTGGAGCTCGACGCCGTCGGGGACCGTCATCCCGTCCAGCCGCTCGTCGGGGAGGATGTCGGCGTACGCGTCGCGCCAGGCGGCGCGGTTGACCACCATTGCCGCACGGAACTCGGTCGGCGAGGCGACGGGCCGCACCTCGATGTCCATGTGCGGGTCTCGGGGTCGATGGGAGGAAAGGATTCGGGGGTGTGCGGTCGCGATCCGGTCGGTCGGCTCCGTCGGCTACGCCGCGGCGTCGGCCTTCGCGTCCTCCAGCGCCTCGCGCACGTCCCGTACCAGCGCGGCCGCGCGGTCGGCGTCGGCGGACTCGGCGTACACGCGCACCTTGGGCTCGGTCCCGGAGGGGCGCACGAGCACCCACGCGTCGCCGTAGTCGAGGCGGTACCCGTCCTTCGTGTCGGGCTCGGCGTCGGCGGCGTCGGCGTACGCCTCGGCGGCCGCGAGCATCGCGTCCAACTCGGCGTCGGTGTCGTACGTGAGGTTCTCGCGGACGTTCGTGTAGTCGGCGTACGGCGCGACGATCTCGCTGACGGCGGCGTCGCGCTCGGCGAGCAGTTCGAGGAACTTCGCGGCGATGAACGCGCCGTCGCGCACCAGCCGGTAGTCGGGGAAGAAGACCCCGCCGTTGCCCTCGCCGGCGATGGGGACGGACTCGCCCTCGCGCCACAGCTCCTTGATCCGGGTGATGATGTTCGTCGAGCCGATGGGGGTGAGTTCGAGGTTCGCGCCGGCGGCATCGCACACGTCCACGAGGCGCTGGGAGACGTTGACCGCGGCGACGGTCGTGTCGCCCTCGCCCAGATCGCGGGCGGCAAGCGCCGCCAGCGACGCGTCGCCCTCGACGTACGAGCCGGTCTCGTCGAAGAAGATGGCGCGGTCGGCGTCGCCGTCGTGGGCGATCCCCACGTCGGCGTCCGCGGCGCGCACGAGGCGACCGAGGTCGTCGAGGTTCGCCTCGACGGGCTCGGGGTCCCGGCCGGGGAAGTGGCCGTCCGGCTGGGCGTTGACCGTGACGACTTTACAGCCTAGCTCGCGGAAGAACTCCGGCGAGGTGAGCGCGCCGGCGCCGTGGCCGGGGTCGAGTGCGACCGTGAGGTCGGCGGCGGCGACGGCGTCGCGGTCGATCGCGTCGAGCATCTCCGCGACGTAGTCGTCGTTGGCGTCGGAGACGCGGCGGGAGTCGCCCATCCGGTCCCACGACACCGTCGTCGGCTCCTCCGCGAGGAGGCGCTCCTCGACGACCTCGAGTCGGTTCACCGGGAGCTCGATCCCGTCGTCGCCGACGAGCTTGACGCCGTTGAACTCCGGGGGGTTGTGCGACGCGGTGATCATCACCCCGGGCACCGATTCGACCTCGCAGTAGCGCACCAGGCTCGGCGTGGGGACGACGCCGAGTCGCTCAACGTCGACGCCGGCGGCGGTGACGCCGGCGGCGGCGGCGTCGGCGAACGTCCGCCCGGACGTGCGGGTGTCGCGGCCGAGGGCGACGCGCTCGGCGTCCCACGTCGCCGCCGCGGCCGCGGCCACCCGGGAGACGAACTCCGGCGTGAACTCCTCGCCGACGACCCCGCGGGTGCCGCTCGATCCGAAGACCTTCATTCGGTTCGTGGGTCCGACGGCCGTCGGGATAGTGGTTCCGAACCGGCGCGTGACGCTCTCGCGCCGATCAGCCGGCGAGGACAGCGACAGACGGTGATCTGTGACACGCCCACCGACAGCGGGATTTACCACCCTCGACGGGAAACCCATGCGTATGATTCACGCGACCGGTCCGCTGCTGTCGGTCGACCTCGACGCCCGCGAGACGACCGAGGAGGACGTCGACGACGTCCTCGGCGCGTTCGTCGGGGGCCGCGGCGTCGCGACGAACCTCGCGTTCGACCGCGTTCCGTTCGACGCCGACCCGCTCGGCCCGGAGAACCGTGTCTACCTCACGACGGGCCCGCTCCAGCACTCCCGGATGAGCTTCACCGGACGGATGAACATGACGAGCGTCTCGCCGCTGACCGACGGCCTCGCCTCCTCGAACGCCGGCGGCTTCCTCTCGCGCAACTTCACCGGGACGGGATACGCCGCCGTCGAACTCCGCGGCGCCAGCGACGTTCCCCTGGCGGTCCACGTCCGCGACGACGGCGTCGGATTCGAGGAGGTCCCCGACCTCGCGGGCGCCGAGGTTCCCGAGGTGACCGAGTGGGCCGCGGACGCCCACGGTCTGGAGGCCGAGCATCTCGCGTGCATCGGCCCCGCCGGCGAGAACCTGGTTCGCTACGCCTGCGTGATGACCAGCGAGACGCGCGCGTTCGGGCGGACCGGGATGGGCGCGGTGCTGGGAAGCAAGAACGTGAAGGTGCTCACGTTCGCCGGCGACAGCGAGGCGGACGTGGAGATCGACCCGATCCAGACGGAGATCCACCGCGATGCGGCCACGTCGGATCACATCATGAAACGACAGGGAACGACCAGCGTCACCGAGTACGCCAACGAGGTGGAGGCGCTGCCGACCGACTACTTCTCGGCGCTGTCGTTCGACGGCGCCGAGGGGATCGGCGGCGACGCGGTCGAATCGAGGAAGTACAAGAAGGGAACGTGCTCGCAGTGTGCGTTCGCATGCAAGCTCCCCACCCGCGACGAGGACGCCGGCGTCGAGACGGAGGGGCCGGAGTTCGAGACGGTGATGGCGTGGGGCTCGAACCAGCTCGTCGACGACGTGGTCGAGGTGATGAAGGCCAACGAACTGTGCGACCGCCTCGGCGTCGACACCATCTCCGCGGGCGACACGATGGCCGCCTACCTCAAGAGCGAGGGCGACCTCGGGAACCCCGAGCGCGCCCGCGAGCTGCTCCGGACGGCCGCCTACCGCGAGGGCGAGGTCGGCGACCTGCTCGCGGAGGGCGTCCACCGCGCCGCCCCCGAACTGGGCGTCGAGGACTGGTCGGTGAAGGGGCTGGAGTTCGCCGCCCACGACGGTCGGACGCTGAACGGGCAGGGCCTCTCGTTCGCCACCTCGAACCGCGGCGCCGACCACATGTACGCCAGCTTCTACTCGAAGGAGTACCCCCTCGTCGACAAGGAGCAGGCGGTCGACAAGCGCGGACTGGAGGGGAAGGCGCCGATGGTCGCCACCGCGGAGAACCACAACGCCGTCCTCGACTCCGCGGTCGCCTGCAAGTTCAGCCGGGACTTCATGACCGAGGAGCGGCTCGGCTCCCTGCTGGAGGCCGACTACGACGACCTCCTCGACGTGGGCGCGCGGGTGGTCGAACTGGAGCGGGCGTTCAACAACCGCCGCGGCTTCGACCGCGCGGACGACGCGCTCCCGTACGACATCGAGGGGTTCGAGGCGGCGCTGGACGAGTACTACGAGGCGCGCGGCTGGCGCGAGGACGGCGTCGTTCCGGGGCTCGGTGAGGTCGACGCGGGCGTCGGCGCCGCGAGCGCCGACGACTGAGACGAGACGCGAGCGTGGCGAGCCGTGAGCGAACCGAGCGTCTCGGAGGGACGGCGGAGCGGTCCCGTGTCGCTCCGCGCACGAAGAGTCGAGTGGCTCGGCTTGCCGCGAGCCCGGTTTCACCTCTGATATGCGGGACCGAACGGTTATGCGGCGTCTCGGCCGCGTTCCCGGTATGAACATGAAGCGGCTGTCGACCCTCTCGGTCGGCATGCTGTGCGTGCTGGCGCTGGGGGCCGCGGCGCTGGTCGCCGTCCAGGTGATCTGAGGGCGTCGCGGTGTCGCGGCATCGGCGGCGTCGCCTCCCCTCGACCGCCCCGAACCGACGGAGCCAACCGCCCGGAGCGACTTCGCCCTCTCGATGGAGATACAGTTCCTCGGCGGCGCCCGCGAGGTGGGCCGCTCGGCGGTCCTCGTCGACGACGCGCTCCTCCTCGACTACGGGATGCTGACCGGGGAGCCGCCGCAGTACCCCGTCAGCCGGCCGGAGCCGGACGCGGTCGTCGTCAGCCACGGCCACCTCGACCACGTCGGGCAGGTTCCCGCGCTGCTGCGCGGCGACCGACGGCCGTCGATCCACTGGACGCCGCCGACGGCCGAGTTGGCGCGGGTGCTCGCCGAGGACACGCTGAAGCTGCGCGGCTACGAGTGCACCTTCACCGAGAGCCACGTCCAGCGTCTCGGCGAGGTGGGGAAGCGACACGGCTACGGCGAACCCTTCACCGTCGCCGCCGGGGGAACCGAGTACGAGATCACGTTCTACGACGCCGGCCACATCCCCGGCAGCGCCCACGTCCTCGTTACCGACGGCGACACCCGGCTGCTGTACACCGCCGACTTCCACACCGACGACACCCGCCTGCTGTCCGGGTCGACGGCGCGGCCCGACGCGGACGCCGTGATCTGCGAGAGCACCTACTCGGACGTGAGCCACGAGGACCGCGCCCGCGTCGAGGAGCGGTTCGTCGAGACGGTCCGGACCACCCGCTACGAGGGGGGCACCGCGTTGATCCCGGCGTTCGCGATCGGCCGTACGCAGGAGGTGCTGACGGTGCTGGAGGACACCGAGATCCGGCCGTACCTCGACGGGATGGGCCAGCGCGTCACCGACATCGTCCGGCGGTACCCCGAGTACGTCCGCGACCCCGAGGCGCTCCGGCGGGCGAAGTCCGGAGCCAGATACGTCACCGGAAAGGACGGCCAACGGGAGCGCATCGCCGCCGACAACGAGGCCATCGTCACCACCTCCGGGATGCTCTCGGGCGGGCCGGTGATGCGCTACCTGCCGATGCTCCGCTCGGATCCCACGAACCGCGTCTGTCTCACCGGCTATCAGGTCGAGGGGACGAACGGGCGACAGCTGCTCGAACACGGCCGCTGCGAACTCGGCGGCGGCGTCGTCCCCGTCGCGGCCCGCGTCGATCTGTTCGACTTCTCCGCGCACGCCGACCGCGACGGCCTCCGGTCGTTCCTCGACGCCTACCGCGGCGCGACGGTCCTCGTCAACCACGGCGACCGGTGCCCGGCGTTCGCCGAGGAGTTACGGGCGGACGGCTACGACGCCGCGGCCCCCGACCTCGGAGAGACGGTCACGGTCTGATCACTGTCGCGATAGCCTCTCACGACCGCCTCGAACCGCTCACTCGGCCGACTCCACCGCGACGGCGACCTCGTTTCGTCGGAGGAACGGCAGCGTCCACGGCGCGTCGTACCCCATATAGAACGGCTCTCCGTCCGTCGGCACGTCCGCCCCCGCCAGCGACTCACGAAGCCGGTCGGTCTCCCGCTCGATCCGCTCGTCGGTCGGCCGCCACGAGAACCGCCGTACCGCGAGCGTTCGCTCCGGCACCGCCACGAGGGTCACGTCCTCGTCGGTCGGTCGTGGCGCCGACTCCGCGTCGTAGTCGGCGGGGAGAGAAAACGCCATGCGGACGCCGTCGTCGGGGGCGTCCGTTCGCTCGACCGGCGCCGTCATCGGGATGGAGACGCCCTCGGAGTCGCCGTGCGCGCGGCCCCTGTCGCCTCGGCTCTCGCTGTCGCTCACGTTCACGGGCGCGGTCATCGAGATGTCGTCGCTCGCCTCGTTGGCGCCGGAGATGTACCCGAACAGTCGCCGGAACGCCTCGCGCTCGTCCTCCGCGACCGTCTCCGCGAGGACGGTCGGCGGGTACCGGCGAAGCTCCGTGTCACCGACGTTCGCGACGACGGTGTACGGCACCGTCTCGGTCGTGTACCGCTGGTAAAGGCCCCATAGCCCGACAACCGCTGCGAGTCCGCCGGCGGCTCCGAGCGCGATGGACGTCGTTCGCTTCATGTCGAGATGTACGTTCCGTGGCACCATACCAGTTCCCGTGAGCCTGAACCGGCGACGGATATTCCCCTTGGCGGCTCGACACCGCGGCCATGAACCGACCCGAACGGGGGAAACTGCTCGGTCGTCGGTCGTTCCTCCGGCGCACGGGGGTCGCGGGAACGTTCGCGGCGACGGCCTTCGCGGGCTGTGTGGGGGCTCCCGGCGGCGAGCGGGTGACCGGTCCGACCGACGTATCCGACACGACCGCCGGAACCGACGCATCCGACACGACCGCCGGAACCGACACCGCCGACGGGGCGACCGTCGGTCCCGGCTCGCTGGCGACCGAACCCGTCGTCGAGGGGTTCCCCTCGCCGCTGGGACTGGAGGCGCCCGCAGGCGTCGACGGCCGTCTGTACGTCGTCGATCAGGGCGGCACAGTCACCGGCGTCGCGATCGAGGGGGACGGCGGCTCCGGCGGCGACCGGTCGCCGTTCCTCGATGTGACCGACCGACTGGCCCGGGCGGGCGGCGAGATGGGACTGCTCGGGCTCGCGTTCCATCCCGACTTTCCCGAGGAGGACCGCGTGTACGTCCGCTACAGCGGCCCCCTGCGCGACGACGTGCCGAGCGACTACAGCCACACCTTCGTCCTCTCTGAGTTCCGGGCGACGCCCGACGCCGCCGACCCCGACAGCGAGCGCGTCCTCCTCGAGATCGCGGAGCCGCAGCCGAACCACAACGCCGGATCGGTCGCGTTCGGCCCGGACGGTCTGCTGTACGTCGGCGTCGGCGACGGCGGCGGCGGCGGCGACCGGGGCACCGGCCACGTCGAGGACTGGTACGACGCCGTCGACGGCGGCAACGGACAGGACGTGACCGAGAACCTCCTCGGGAGCGTCCTCCGGATCGACCCGCTCGACGGCGACGACGTGGGCGTCGGCGGCGACGGCGATCCCTACGGCGTTCCCGACGACAACCCGCTGGTCGGCGGCGAGGGGCTCCCGGAGCAGTACGCGTGGGGCTTCCGCAATCCCTGGCGCTTCAGCTTCGACCGCGAGACGGGCGAGTTCCTCGTCGCCGACGTGGGCCAAAACGAGTGGGAGGAGGTGAACCGCGTCGAGGCCGGCGGCAACTACGGCTGGAACGTCCGCGAGGGGTTCCACCCGTTCGACGCCGCGGAGGCGCCGACGGAGACGCCCGACGGCGACCCGCTGATCGACCCGGTGATCGAGTACCCCCACGACGACGCGGCGGTGTCGGGCGTCTCGGTCATCGGCGGCTACGTCTACCGCGGCGACGCCGTCGCCGACCTCGCGGGGACGTACGTCTTCGGCGACTACCGCCCCGGCGGCGATCTGTTTCTGGCCCAGCCGCGGGAGTCGGGCCGGTGGCCCACCCGTGCGGTCGCCACCGACGGACTCGGCGAGGGTCTGCTCTCGTTCGGTGAGGGTCCGGACGGGGAGCTGTACATCTGTACCGTCGGCGACGACGGCGGGTCGGTGCGGCGGATCGTCGACGGCTGAGCGCCGCCCGTCGACAGGCGGACCGCCCGCGCCGCCGGATCCCCCGTCCACCCCGCCCGGATCACAGCCATCCCTCGCGCCGGAAGTACGCGACGAGCACGAGCGCGATGCCGCCCATTCCGAGCATCGTCGCGTGGTACGCGTACGGCCAGCCCAGCTCCGGCATCGACTCGAAGTTCATCCCGAACACGCCGGCGACGAACGTCAACGGGAGCACGATCGTCGCGACGACCGTGAGCCGGCGCATCACCTCGTTCGTCGACTGGGACAGCGTGTTGAGATAGATGTCGCGCGCGCCTGCGGTGAGATCGCGGTACGTCTCGGTCAGCTCGACCAGCTGCACGAGGTGGTCGTACACGTCCCGGTAGTACTTCTCGGTCGCCTCGGCGACCTGGTCGGCGTCGCCGCGCGAGAGCGCGTTCACCGCGTCGCGTGTCGGCCACACCACCCGCCGGACCGACAGCAGCTCCCGCCGGAGTTCGTTGATCGCCGCGAGGGTGTTCGGGTCGGGCGCCTCGATGACGCGCTCCTCGACGGTCTCGATGTCGTCCTCCAGTTCGTCCAGCAGGCGGAAGTAGCCGTCCACGATCCGGTCGACGACGAGGTAGCCCGCGAAGTCCGCTCCGCGCGCGAGCGCTCGTCTGTCCGCCCCGGCGAGACGGTTCCACACCGCCTCGACGGCGTCGTCGCCGGTCGTCGTCACTGTCACCAGCCAGTCGTCGCCGACGAACACGCCCACCGGACGCGTCCGGATCTCCTCGAGAAACGTCGTCTCGCCGACGCGAAATCGCGCGCTCTTCACGAGCAGGAACGCGTACTCGTCCAGCAGTTCCGACTTCGGGCGAGCGTCGCCGAGCACGTCCTCGACGTGCAGGGGGTGGATGTCGAACCGCTCTGTCACCGCCGCGAGATCGCCCGTCGGCTGCGGAACGCGCCCCGCGTCCCCCTGTTCCTCCCGAACCGCGGCGGCGTCCCCGTCCGCCGCGTTCACCCACACCCACGTCGTGCCCGGCGCCTCCGCGGCCGCCGTTACCTCCTCGAACGTCGCGGCCTCCCCGTCCGTGTACGACATCGCGCGGATCACTCCGATCCGCCTCCGTCGCGTGTCTCGATCTCGGGATCGGTCGATCCCGTATCGCTCCCGACCTCGGTCGATCCTCCGCCGCTCCGACTGTAGGTCACGCTCGCGAGGGTCACGCCGACGGACAGCCCCGCGATGCTCGCCTCCCGACCGGGGTACGGCGCGACGGTTCCGAGGACGTAGCCGGCGAGCGACGACAGCGTCAGCGCCGCCGACGCGAGGAACTGCCCGTTCATGCGACCTCCCTCGGGGTCGGTCCCCCTAATCGTTCGGACGCACAACGCCCTTAGTGTGCGGTGACATAGCATCCCATATGTCCGTCGACGAACCGACTTCACCCGTCCCCGACCTGACGGCCGACGAGCGAGCCGCGCTGCACTCGATTCAACTCGGGATCGAACACGCACACCGGGCGTACGCCGACCTGCTGGGCTGTCACCACCGCACCGGCCACGCGATGGATCGGTTCGCGGAGGCGGAAGACCTCCTTCGAGCCGCCGGCCACGACGAGTACGCCGACGAGATCCGCGACCGACTGCTCCCCGCGGGCGTCGTCGAGGACCGCTGGACGTACGAGCTCGTCACCGCCTACCGGCGGAACCTGCTGAACGAGTTGGACGCGTTCGAGACGGCCGTCCGCGAGGACGTCGCCGGCGGCGTCGACCACGTCGCCGAGCGCGCCCAGCAGCGCGCCTGGCGGGAACGAGCGGAGTCGGAAAAGTGGACCGAGTAGGCGTCGAACTCGAGCGAGTCAGTCGTCGTCGACGACGACCTCGACCGGCTCGGCCTCCTCGTCGGCGTCGTCGTCGCCGCTCGCGCGCTCTTGGTACAGCAGCGCGCCCGCGACGACGAGGATGAGCCACGAGCGCCAGTTCGCGAGGTTGAGCGTGTAGCCGATGCCGAACGGTTTCTCCACCAGCATGCCCTTGCCGGGCTTCCAGTACGAGGAGAGCAGGCGACCGACGCTCGGACGCTCGAAGTTGTACGGGATCCCGAAGAGCTCCCCGGTCTGCGGTTTGTCTGCCATGACTCCGACAACGACGCCGTGCGATAAATCGTTTTGGCTCGCGTCCGACAGTTCGGCGCCGAAGGTTCATCCGGGATGGCGACCCAGTCACCCCGATGCGTTGACGATCGACGCGCGCCGAAACGCGGATGTGCGGCCCGACGGCGCGCGAACGGGCGACTGACTGACGACCGGCGACATCCGGTCGGTCGCCCTGTCCCGAACACGGCCGCCTGTTCGCCCACCGACCGTCACCGCTGGTTCACCCCGCCGGGGACGTTACTGATAGCGACCGCGTCCCTCGACGCCGCGGAGCCGTTCCAACACGGCTGGGTCGCCGACTGCTCGGTACCCGTCCTCGACCGCCGCGACGAGTCGGCCGGGCTCGCTCACGGTGCCCTCGATCGACTGCTCGAACACGTGCAAGTCCATCGCGTAGTCCTCGACGTGATCGGAGTTGAACCCGAGGCCGAAGTCGATGCAGAAGAGCCGTCCGTCCTCGGGTCCGTCCGTCCGCCCGACTCTGACGTTGCGCGTCGTCGGGTCGCCGTGGACGATCCCGGCGTCGTGGAGCCGCGCGAGGTGTTCGCCGACCGTCCGGGCGCGGTCGGCGGTGAGCGCGGCCGCCAGATCGCACTCGCCGACGAACTGCATCGCGAGGGTCGCCTCGGCGACGTCCACGTCGCGCACGAGCGGCGTCGGCACGCCCGCCTTGCGGGCGGCCGCGAGCAGGCGCGCCTCCGCGACGGTCCGGTCGCGCCGCAGCGTCGCGTCCAGTTCGGGATGGCGGTACCCCTTCGGGAGCCGCCGCTTCACCACCTCGCCGTCGCGGACCTCGACGGTCGCCTCCGCGCCGCGGAGGTCGGCGGCGTCGCGGCCGTCCCTCCCGTCCTCCCCGCCGGCCGCGCTCGGCACGCGCGCGACCGATTCGCCCGTGCGCCACGTCACCGGCACCTGATCCGGCCGGAAGTCGGGGTCGATGGCGGACTCGGCCACCGCGACGGTGTCGCCGGCGGCGGCCATCTTCGCGCCGAGCACCGCGATCATCCCGGCGTTGTCGCGGAGGAACCGCGGCTCGGGCGCGTGGAAGTCGGCGCCGCGCTCGGCGCACATCGACGCGAGCATCCCCCGGAGGCGCGCGTTCTGCCCGACGCCGCCGCCGAGCACCAGTTCGTCGGTCCCCGTCAGCGACAGCGCCCGCTCGGCCACCTCGGTCAGCATGGCGAAGACGTGCTCCTGCAGCGAGAAGCAGACGTCCTCGACGGGGACGCCGTCGTCGGAGGCGGCCTTCGCCGCCGACATGATCCCGGAAAAGGAGAAGTCCATCCCCTTCACGACGTAGGGCAACTCGACGAACTCGCCGTCCTTCGCGTGTTCCTCGATCTTCGGGCCGCCGGGGTGGCTCCAGCCGACGTGGCGCGTGAACTTGTCGAGGGCGTTGCCGACGCCGGTGTCCATCGTCTCGCCGAGCACGCGGTAGCGCCCGTCGTGAAAGCCCAGCAGGTGCGCGTTCGCTCCCGAGGCGTTCAGGCAGACGGGCGAGTCGAAGCCGGCGCGGTGGCGGCCGATCTCCAGGTGTGCGACCATGTGGTTGACGCCCACCAGCGGCACGTCGAGCGTCCGCGCCAGCGCCCGCGCCGCGGTGGCGACGATTCGCAGGCACGGGCCGAGTCCCGGGCCGCGAGAGAAGGCGACGGCGTCGACCGGCGGCTCGTCGCCGGCGCGGTCGTCGTACTCCTCGCGGGCGTGTTCGAGGGCGGTCTCGACGACCCGCGGGATCGCATCGCCCATGTGTTCGGCGGCCTCACGCGGGTGAATGCCGCCGCTGTCCGGCTCGTACGGATCGGATTCGATGAAAACGGAGTCGGTCTCGACGTCGAACACCGCGGCGCTGGCGCACCAGGCCGTGCCCTCGACGCCGAGGACGCGCATCCGGCGTTAGGCTTCCTCTGCCTCTGCGTCCTCGTCGCCGGTGATGGCGTTCCGCTCGAGGACGTAGTCCTGCTCCACGTCGGCGGCGTGATCGGCCGTCTCGTACACCTTCGCGTAGCCGACGGTCTTGCGCATGCCGAACTTCGTGTTCAGGTCCTGGATGACGACCTCGTCGGACCCCTTGTCGAGTTTGGCGGCCAGCGAGTCCCGGACCTGCAGACGGGCGGGGGTTGCTTCGTCGTGCTGCACCTCGAACCGGACGTCAGTCCGGTGGAGCATGGGGTTCTCCTTCTCGGAGATGATGTCGATGTCCATGGTTCAGTTGTCAGTGAGTGCGCCCGAGAGGCGGAAAAGGATTTCGAAGGGGCTGTACCCCGATTCAGCGGCCGCGACCGTCGCCAACAGGAGGTCGACTACTTCCCCACACCGAGCGCCGAAAGCGCCGCCGCGGTGTCGCCGTCGAGCGCCTCCAACAACTCGCGCGCCTCGCGCCTCGACTCCGGGGTCACGTCCACGAGCACCATCCCCTCGTCGGGCTGGCCGTAGACGACGCTCGCGCCCTCGGGGGCCGCGACGATCGCGGGCACCGTCGCGAGGTCCTCCTCGCCGGTCACGTGGATCACGACCGGGTCGTCGCTCGCGAGCGCCTCGACCAGCGCGCCGAGCATGGCCGCCGAGAGCGTCGCCGGTTCGTTGTCGACCTCGATCCGGCGGTTCTCCCCGTCGAGGACGGCGGCGATCTCCTCGCCGACGGCCTCGCGCTTCGTCTTCCCGTCGATCACGGCCACGTCGGGGTCGCGGCCGGCGACGCGGAGGTGATAGGTGACGACGTCGCCGACGGCGACGATCGGGTCGCCGGCGTCCGCGAGCAGTCGCTCGGGGTCGGTGTAGACGGGGCCCATCGGGTCCTTGAACGCGCCGCGAAGGTCGTCGGGGAGCGAGAGGAGCGTCATCCGATCCGGCGTCGGAGTCGTGCGGTCACCGGACCTTCAGCGCGTAGCTGCCCGGCTCGCTCACGTTCATCTCGGGAGCGATCTCGGACTCCTCGGGGTGGGTGATGATGACGTAGCCGGCCCAGTCCTCCGTCAGCGACGACGAGCCGCAGTTCTCGCACGTCTGGGCGTCCGGGCCGTTGACGAAGTGGCACTCGCGGCACGCGAGGCGGTCCTCCGCCATCAGTTACCCTCCGCGGGCGCCCCCTCGGCGCGGCGTCGAACGTCCGCCTCCAGCCAGGCGTGCTTGCCGAGCCCGGGCTGTTTGGCGGTGAGTCCGATCTTCGAGTCGCGCGGGTTGCGCTCGTCGATCGACTTCGTGACGACGCGCACCCGGACGGGGTCGTCGACGCCGAGCGTCCGGTCGGACTCCGTCGAGGCGAGCTGCTGGTTCTCGCCGTCGTACGCGAGGTACTCGTCGGAGATCTGCGAGACGTGCAGCAGGCCGTCGACGGGGCCGATGCCGACGAAGGCGCCGAACTCGACGACCTCCACGACGTTCCCGTCGACGACCTCCTGCATGTCCGGATCGAAGGTCACGGCGTCGAACTCCACCTGATAGTAGACGCCCGGTCTGTTCGGGAGGACGGCGCCGTCGCCGATTTCTTGGACCTCGATGACGCTGACAACGCTGCCGACGTCCTCGTCCATGCGTCCCTCCAACTTGTCCTGCAAGAGCTTGCGGACGCGGTCGCGGCTCACGTCTGCCAGATGCTCCGGCGGAACCTCGACCGTGTCCTTGAGTCGTACCCGTTTGTACATGCTATGGTTCTGTTACCGCGAGTGTGTTCGCGCCCCTTAAACCGATTACGCGTACGCCCCGAGCGAGGAGACGCTCGCGCAGGGGGCGGTCGTTCGTAACGACGTAGCCGTCGAACCTCGCGTCGGCGTCGGCACCGCCCGCGGCGAGTTCGACGACCGCGTCGTCGGCGTACTGCTCCGTCGTTTCCACGACCCGACACCGTTCGGCGAGGTCGCGGCCGACCGACGCTGCGGTGGCCTCCTCGCCGGCGCCCGCCGCGAGCTTCTCCAGCTCGGCGACGACCGCCTCCGGGGTGACGAGGTCGGGATCGTCGAGCAGTCGGTCGAGCTCCTCGAACACGCGAACGCCGCACTCGACCGGCATCATGAGCGCGTTCGTGTCGAGGACGACCATCGTCACCGCCTTCGTTACTCCGTGAGGGTCCCGACGCCGATGAGGCGCCAGCGGGCGCCCATTCGGCGGTTGATCGCGATCTTCGCGCCCTCGTCGGCACAGACGGGACGCTTGAGGTTGACCTCACACTCGCCCGTCCGGGCGCTCGTCACCGCGCCGACCGTGGTCGCGGTGCCGACGGTGAGCATCAGCGGCTCGCCGGTGGAGATCTCCTCGACTTCGCCCTCGCCGACGACGCGGTCGAGCAGTTCGACTTCCATCTCGAACGCGTTCCTGGTCGGCGGGAGCGTCCCGGGCTCGCCGGCGACCTGGCCCGCGAGCGCGTCGCCCTTCGTCAGGCTGGGGTCGAGCCCCGTGCCGACGCCGAGCAGGCCGCCCGGCCCGACTTCCGCTTGGGACTGGCCGCCCGCCTGCAGCGAGCGAACGGAGGTCTCGATCGAGTGGTACTCCGAGGAGCCGCCCTCCTCGATTTCACGGCCCGGACGGAGTTCGATCTCGTCGCCCTCCGAGAGCGTGCCCTGCGCGAGCGACCCGCCGATGACGCCGCCGAGCAGGTCCTTCGCCGTCGTCCCGGGACGGTTGATGTCGAACGAGCGGGCGGTGTACATCTTCGCCGGGAGCGTCTCGTCGCGCTCGGGCGTGGGGATGCGCTCCTCCAGTGCGGAGATGACCAGATCCACGTTGACACCCTGCTGGGCGCTGACGGGAACGATCGGGGCGTCCTCTGCGACGGTGCCCTCGACGAACTCCCTGATCTGCTCGTAGTTCTCGCGGGCGCGCTCGTCGTCGACGAGGTCGATCTTGTTCTGGGCGATGACGATGTTCTCGATGCCGATGATGTCCAGCGCCATCAGGTGCTCTTCCGTCTGCGCCTGCGGGACGTCCTCGGTGGCGCTCACGACGAGCACCGCGCCGTCCATGATCGACGCTCCGGAGAGCATCGTCGCCATCAGCGTCTCGTGGCCCGGGGCGTCGACGAACGAGACCGTCCGCAGGATCTCGGTGTCGACGTCGTGCTCCGGGCACGTCTCCTCGACGGTGTAACACTCGGGCTCGGCACAGTCGGGGCACCGACGCAGCGTCGCGTCGGCGTACCCCAGACGGATGGAGATCCCGCGCTTCATCTCCTCGCTGTGCTGGTCAGTCCAGTCGCCCGACAACGCTTGCACTAGCGTCGTCTTTCCGTGGTCGACGTGACCGACGAGTCCGATGTTCACCTCCGGTTGTGTTTGCTCCGTCACCATGAGCCTCCGAGAGTAGTCTCGTTGGAACTTCGCTTCGTGCGACTGATAAAGGTGCTGTTCCGACGATGGCGGCTTCGCGTGTGTGTCTCTCTGTTTCAGCCGCGCCGCGCGGGCGCCGTTTCGGGTGGAACCGTCGCGTGGCTTCCGTCGTCACCGAGCACTCGCGCGATCTCCGTGCCGATCTCACCACGGTCCCGTCGGGCCGTCACTGCGACACCGCCGAACACACCCGAGAACGCGCGAAACCCGAACGAACGGGCTTATACGCCGTCGTCGTCAACTCCCGCCAACTGACTATGACATTCGAAGACCTCCCCACCACCCCCCGCGCGGAGGAACTCCTCGACAAGGCGTTCTCCCGCGCCTCCCGGACCGGCCGCGCCAAGGACGGCTGGGACGCCCAGGAGTCGATGCTGATCACCGCCGCGAACATCCTCTCGGACAACCTCGCCAACGTCTCCACCTCCTGGCCCGACTTCGAGTTCGAGGTCGAGCCGTTCTACTACGAACTGGCCGACGCGGTCGTCGACGTGGACGAACTCCGGCAGGCGCTCTCGGAGGTCAACTGGGCCTCCCGACGGATCGACGAACTGCGCTCGGAGTACCAGGCGAAGATGCGAAAGTCGGGCGTCGAGACCGCGCGCAAGCACCGCAAGCAGGCGTTCGCCCGCATGGCCGACATCATGGACGAGATCGAGGACGACCTCCTCACCGTGGGGGAGGCCCGCGACGCGCTCAAGACGCTGCCGGACATCCGCCCCGACGAGCCCGCGATCGTCGTCGCCGGCTACCCCAACGTCGGCAAGTCCTCGTTCGTCAACCACGTCACCCGCGCGTCGAACGAGATCGCCTCCTACCCGTTCACGACGAAGGCGGTCCAGATCGGCCACTTCGAGCGCGACCGCATCCGCTACCAGATCATCGACACGCCCGGTCTGCTCGACCGCCCGCAGGAGGAGCGCAACGGCATCGAGCGACAGGCCGTCTCCGCGCTCACCCACCTCGCCGACGCCGTCCTGTTCGTCCTCGACGCCTCCGGCGACTGCGGCTACCCCCTCGAGTCGCAACTGGAACTGCTCGCGGAGGTCGAAGACCGGTTCGACGCCCCGGTTCTCACGGTGTGCAACAAGAGCGACCGCTCGAGGGACGTGGAGGCGGACGCCTACATGAGCGTCACGGAGAACGACAACGTCGACGCCGTCCTCGACATGGCCGTCGAGGCTGTCGGCTTCGAGCCGGACCTGCCCTCGCGCGGCGAGAGCTAGGGCGGCGCGACAAAACGAAGCCGCACGGGGCCCATCACTCCGGTTCGCGCTCGGGGGCCGCCGTCCCGGTCGCGTCCTCGTCCGCGTCGAGCCGACTGTCGGCGTCGAGCAGCCGGTCGAGCCGGCGCTCGAACTCCTCGTCGGACACCTCGCCGTCGGCGTAGCGACGCTTCAGGCGCTCGACGGGGTCGCCCTCGGCGTCGGCTTTCGACCCGTCGCTCACGGTGGCGCCGGTCCCGCGCGTCCGGCGCAGCCGACCCCATCGGACAGCGATCCACAGCAGGAACACCGACAGGACCGCGGCCGCGACCTGGCCGGCCGTGGAGGCGGGGATCGCGTCGACGTACCACAGCACGGCGACGATCAGGATCGTGTCCGCGCCGAACGCGAGGAACATCCCCAGCATCGTCCCGGTGACGAGGCGGGGCTCGGACTCGGTCACGGGAGATATGTCGACCGGGAGACCACTTGGCGGTTCCGCCTCCGCGGACGCCACCGTCCGAGATATCGGTTTCCAGTCGCGCTACTCCAACTCGTAGGTCACGGTCACCGAGGCCGACACCGTCACCGGGCCGGGGTCGAACGACGTAGACGCGCCGGCGTCGGCGGCCGTCTCGTAGACGACCCGCGAGTCGTACGGCGAGACGCCCGCCGATCCGACCCGCATCGACAACTCGATTCCGACCGACCGGTTGGCCGCGCCGGCGGCCGTCTCCACGGTCGCGCGGGCGTCGTTCACCGCTTCCGCGAGCGCCTCCTCACGGAGCTCGGCACGCCGCTCGTCGCTCAGCGTGAAACGGACGTCCCGCACGGCGTTCGCGCCGTTGTCCACGGCGAGGTCGACGGCGCTGCCGGCGTCGTCGGGGCTCGTCTCGAACGCGATCGAGTGGTACGCGCGGTAGCCGATCAGTTCGCGCTCGTTCCCGGAGTGGTCGTACTCCGGCGACAGCCGGAAGTCGACCGTGCGCACCTCGTAGCCGGCGTCGGTCAGGGCCTCGCGGAGCCGCTCGACGTCGGCGGCGACTTGCGAACGGGCCGCGCTGGCGTTGTCGGCGGTCGACTCCACGGCGACGGTGATCTCGGCGCGGTCGGGCGAGGCGCTCACGGTCGCGGTGCCGTCGGCGGTGACGGTGTTCACGTCCGTCGCGTTCGCGCCCGTCGCGGCCGCGGCGGTGGCGCTCGATCCGGTCGTCCCGGCGCAGCCCGCGAGCACGAGCATGGCCGCGACGAGTAGTGCAGGGAGGGCGCTGGTTCGGTTCACGCCCGACCGGACGCTCGCCTCGACCGTTAAGCTACCTTACACACAAATGCGCGTTTGTGTCACGCTGGATCCTCGCCGGCGCGCGACTCCTCGACGGGCACGTACCGCACCGACACGTCGACGGTCGCGGGTTCGCCGACCCCCAGCGGCGCCTCGGCGTCGTCGGCCAGCCGGGTCGCGAGCGCGTCGCCGATCCGCGGCGGCGTCGTCCCCGGCGGGTGGCCGACCGTCACCGTCACCGCGGTCGGCTGTCGGAATGGGAACCCGCCGTACGTCACCTCGACGTCGAGCACGCGCGTGTCCCCCTCGAGGAGCGCGTTCGCCTCCTCCTGGGCGGCGGTCTCGAACTGCGCGCTCTGGTAGGAGGCGACGGTCACGCCACCGAGCACGGCCGTCGAGAGCAGGATGGCGACGCCGAGTACGGCGACCCGCCGGAGGGTCGTCGCGCGCGCCTCGTCGAGGCGCCAGAACGACTCCGGACGGTAGCCTTTGTACCACAGCGTCGCCAGCGCGGCGAAGTTGATCGCCACGAAGTTGACGACGACCAACAGCGCCGCCCCGACGACGGTGCCCGGTCGTCCCCACGCGATCCCGATGCCGACGACGGCCGTCGGCGGCACCAGCGCCGCCGCGATCATGACGCCCACGAGCGCCGAGGAGACGCCCGAGGCCAGCGACAGCGCGCCGGCGACACCCGACCCCAGCGCGATGGGCAGCGAGAGCACGTCCGGCGCGAGTCGCTCGCGCACCTCCGCGATCGAGAACACCTCCTCGACGCCGAACGGGACCACCCGTCCGTACCTGAGCAGCGCCGCGAACGCCGCCGCACTCGCCACGGCGAGCACTGCCCCGAGTACCTGCAGCTTCACGCCGCGCGCGAACAGTTCCTCGTCGTCGAGGACGGTGCCGACGCTGGCGGCCATCGCCGGCCCGATCAACGGCGCGATCACCATCGACCCGACGACGACCGCCGCCGAATCGAGCAACAGTCCCGCGGTGGCGACGACGGCGCTGATGACGATCATCGTCACGAACGCCCCGAGTCGGGGCGTCATCTCCGTGGCCCGCGCGTCCAGTTCCTCGCGGGCGATCCGGTCGCCGTTACCCTCCTCGTCGTTGGCGTATCGCTCCTCCAATTCCTCGAACCGCTTCGAGACGACGGTCTCGGCGTCGACGACGACCGTGTAGGCGTCGCGTTCGAGGCCGGCCTCCCGAAGCTCCGCGAGCACGGGCTCGACCGCCTCCGTCGGCAGCGGGAACGAGACGACTGCGGTGTACTCCCGTCCGCTCGTCTCGTCGGAGAGCACGTAGTCGATTCCCTCGTCGTCGAGCACCGAGAGAACCGTCTCGCGCTTGCCCGCCGGCACCATCACCTGAACCAGGCGCACGGGCGGACCTCACGGAGCGGACAGTTATAATCGACGGACGGTGGCGATCTCGGGCGATCGCCCGCAGCCGGGGATCGTCACGGCTGCAGCCGCTGCAACACCGGGATCGCCTCCAGCTTCTCGGCCGGAAGCGCGTCCCAGTCGACGCCGTCGGGCCGGACGGGCGAGTCTCCGCCGCGTGCCGCCGCGGTCCGAACCGTCCGCTCGGGTGTACAGATCAGATCCAGCGGCACGTCGTGGGGGTCGAGGTCGACGCGGTCGGTCACGACCTGCCGTTCGTGGACGGTCGTCGCCACCGCGGTCGCGTCGTCGACGGCGCCCAGCTCCGACAGCACGGCGAACTCCAGATCCGCGAACCCCTCGCCCTTCCCGACGCGGCCGCCGGATTCGGTGACGGCGACGCTCCCGGAGACGATCAGGTCGACGTGGGGAACCTCGTCGGGGCCGACGGGGACGCCGTGGGTCGAGGAACCGGAGACGGTGGTCGCCTCGTCGATGTCGGGCACCTCCTCGGGCGCCAACCGGAGGAACGGGTGCTCCTCCCTGAGCCGGGGGACGGCCATGTAGACGGTCTTGCCTGCCCGGAGGGCGGCGCGACGGACTGGAAGCTGGGGTGCGTCGGGGTTCGCCTTGAGCGTTTCCGCCGACTCCCACGCGGGGGTGTCGGTCAGGCGATCGCACGCCCCGTCCGCCCCGGCGAAGTTCGGGATCCGGCCGTGCGGCGGGAACGGGAAACGGGCCTCGCCCGACTCCTCCAGATCGTCCCAGATCCGCTCGCGGAGGGGCTGTTTGTCCATGGAGCGTATGGGGATCCCCCCGGGATAAGCGTCGTGCTCGATCCCGGTCCCGTCGACTCCCGCGTCCCCGGCGTCGTCCTGCAGTTTGCTCCCTCGAACAATCGGCAATTCCCCCGCACCTGAGTAACCTTTTTATGTAGGTCATATGATCGTTCATGAGGTATGAGATCACGTCCTGGTTCTGACAGCACGGACGACGGATCGCGCTCCGAGCACGCCGAGCGGTCGGTCGACCGGCGAACCCTCCTCTCGTCGGGCGCGGCCGTCCTCGGCGGGACGGTCCTCGCCGGCTGTACGGGCGGCGGTAACGGGGACGGAGACGGCGACGACGGAGATGGCGGGGGCGATACTGGCGGCGACGACGGCGGCAACGGGGGCAGTGGGGACGACGGCAGCGACGGCGGCAGTGGAAACGACGACACGACGAACGTCGCCATCGTCTCCAGCCCCGCCGGCTTCGACGACAACGCGTTCAACGACCTCGCGCTCGAGGGCCTCCAGAGCGCGGCCGAGGAATACGACATCGATATTAACCAGGTCGAGGAGACCGAGCAGGCGCAGTACCAGTCGACGCAGTCGGAACTGGCCGCGAGCGGCGACTACGACCTCATCGTGTTGGTCTCGTACAACCACACGGAAGCGCTCACTCAGAACGCCGTCGACTACCCGGACCAGAACTGGATGCTGATCAACGACCACGTCGACGAGCCGAACGTGGCCGGCTACACGTGGGCCAACCACGAGATGTCGTATCTCGCGGGCGTGCTCGGCGGGACGATGACGACCGAGGAGCTCTCCCACGAGGGGAGCGAAACCGACCCGGGGAGCGCCCAGATCGGGTTCGTCGGCGGGGTCGACGGGTCGCTCATCAACGCGTTCGAGCGGTCGTACGTCGCCGGCGCCGAGTGGGTCAACTCCGACGTCGAGGTCAACGTCGGCTACATCGGCGACTACACCGACACGGACACCGCGGCCGACATCGCCAGTTCCCAGTACGACGACGGCGCGGACATCGTCTACCACGCCGCCGCGGCCGCGGGTCGTGGCGTCTTCGAGGCCGCCCAGAGCAACGACCGCTTCGCGATCGGCGTCGACGCCGACCAGTCGGTGACGCTCCCGGACTTCCAGGACGTCATCATCGGCTCGGCGGTCAAGTTCATCAACGAGGGGACCCGCGAGGTCGCGGTCGCCGTCGCCGACGGCGAGTTCGAGTCGGTCACCGGTCCGAACACCCTCGGGCTGGCCGAGGAGGGGGTCGACTGCGTCATCGGGCAGGCGTTCCAGGGGGAGCTCCCCGACGCGGTCTCACAGAACCTCGAGGAGGCCAAGCAGGGGATCGTCGACGGCGACATCGACGTGCCGTGCACCGCCTCCGGCTGTAACTGATCCGCTCGCGGTCGCGTTCCTCCCTGACCGAGAATTCTTCATGACTGACGTATCCCACCATGACCGGTAACCAAGCAACGCCAGCTGTCCGACTCGACGGCATCACCAAGCGGTTCGGCGATGTCGTCGCCAACGACGGAGTCGACTTCACGCTCGAACGGGGGACGGTTCACGCTCTCCTCGGCGAGAACGGGTCCGGCAAGACGACGCTGATGAGCGTGCTCTACGGGCTGTACGACCAGAACGAGGGGACGATCGCCGTCGACGGCGAGGAGCGGACGTTCGACTCGCCGCGCGACGCGATGGACGCCGGGATCGGCATGATCCATCAGCACTTCCAGCTCGTCGGGCCGATGACAGTCCTCCAGAACGTCGTCCTGGGCCACGAGCCGACCGACCGCGGGCTCGTCGACGAGGGGTCAGCGCGCGCGGAGATCGAAGCCATCTGCGACCGCTACGGCTTCGACGTCGACGAGCACCTCGACGAACGCGTCGTCGATCTCGACCTCGGCGTGCGCCAGCGCGTCGAGATCGTCAAGAGCCTCTACCGGGGCGCAGAGGTGCTGATCCTCGACGAGCCGACGGCGGTCCTCACGCCGCAGGAGGTCGACTCGCTGATCGAGGTGATGTCGGATCTCGCCGCCGACGGGCGGTCGCTCGTCTTCATCACGCACAAGTTGGACGAGGCGCTGTCGGTCGCCGACGAGGTCACCGTCCTCCGGGACGGCGAGGCGGTCGGCACCGTCGACGCCGCAACTACCACCGAGCAGGAGCTCGCGCGGATGATGGTCGGGCGGGAGGTGCTGTTCGATCGGCGCCCGCGCGAGACCGAGCCGGGCGACCCGATGCTCCGCGTCGAGGGGCTCCGCGTCACCGGCGACCGCGGCCTCGAACGGGTCAGCGACGTCGACTTCGTCGTCCGCGAGGGGGAGATCCTCGGCGTCGCGGGCGTGCAGGGCAACGGACAGACCGAACTGGTCGAGGCGCTCACCGGGCTTCGGCCCGCGGATTCCGGCGCCGTGGTCTTCGACGGCGACGATGTCACCGGGACGAGCCGTCGGGGGCGGATCCGGGGGGGCCTCGTCTACATCCCGGAGGACCGGCAGACCGAAGGGCTGGTTCAGGATTACGACCTCGTTCGGAACGCGTTGTTGGGCAACCAGACCGTCGAGCCGTACGTCACTCGGGGACTCATCGATTGGCCGGCGGTTCGCGAGCACGCGGCCGACATCGTGGACGAGTACGACGTACAGCCGCCGACCGTCGACGTCGAGGCGGCGTCGCTCTCGGGCGGCAACCAGCAGAAGTTCATCGTCGGCCGCGAGATCGAACACGACCCGGACGTCATGGTCGCGGCGCACCCCACTCGCGGGGTCGACATCGGCTCCATCGAGTTCATCCACGACCGCCTGCTCGACCTCCGCGACGAGGGGCTCGCGGTCCTGCTCGTCTCCTCGAAACTGGAGGAGATCCGAACCCTCTCGGACCGTATCGCGGTCATGTACGAGGGGGAGTTCATCGACACGGTCGACCCCGACGCCGTGACCGACGAGGACCTCGGCCTGCTGATGGCCGGCAGACGCCCCGACGAGGACACCGCTGTCGGCGAGGGCGGCCCCGCCGTAGCTGACGCGGGCGAGACCGGACCCACGACGGCCCCCGACTCCGAGGTGGAGCGGTGAGCGACGCCGACCCCGGCCGGGGCCGGGCGGTTCTCGACGCGGTGGCCGCCCGGATGCTGGACGCGACGGTGCTCCAGCGGCTCGGGATCGCGACCGCCTCGACCGCGCTGGCACTGGCGATCGGCTTGGTCGCCGTCGCGCTCTCGGGATACGACCCGGTCGCGTTCCTGGCGAACGTCGCCGAGGGCGCGTTCGGCGACGCGAACGCGATCGCTCGGACGCTGAAGTTCACGACGATGTTCGTCCTCGTCGGTGTCGCCGTGGCCGTCGCCTTCCGGGCCGGCGTGTTCAACATCGGCGTCCAAGGTCAGTTCGTCGTCGGCGGGTTCGCCACGGTCATCGCCATCCTCCAGTTCGCGCCGCTGTTGCCCGGCGGCACCGTCGGCGGCCTCGCGTTGCTCGTGGTCGGCACGGTCGCCGGCATCGTCGCCGGCGGCCTCTACGGCGCGCTTCCGGGCGTGCTGAAGGCGTACGGCGACGCCAACGAGATCATCACGACGATCATGCTGAACTTCATCGCCGTCGGCGTCGTCGGCTTCCTCGTCGAGGGCCCGCTCCGAGGCGAGGGGAATCGCGCACCCAACACCGAGCGCCTCCCGGAGTACGTCCAGTTGCCGCCGGTCGTCTTCGACAGTCCCGACTTCTCGCTCGTCGGGCTCGCCGTCGCGCTCGTCGTCGTCGTGGTCGTCTCGTTCCTCATGGTCCGGACCCGGATCGGCTACGATATGGTGACCAGTGGTCACCAGGCGGCGGCCGCGACGTTCTCCGGCGCCGACGCCCGGCGGACCGTCGTCACGACGATGACGCTCTCCGGGATGGTCGCCGGCGTCGCCGGGGCGGTGTTCGCCGTCATGATACAGGGGTACTACAGCGACCCGAGCGGCGTGGCGACCTACGGGTTCGACGCCATCGCCGTGAGCCTGCTCGCGGCGAACAACCCGCTGGGGGTCGTCCCCGCCGCACTGCTGTTCGGCGGGCTCGACTCGGCCGGAACCCACCTCAGCATCAACAGCGACGTGCCCCCGCAGCTGATCGACGGCGTCGTCGGGCTCGTCGTCCTGTTCGTCGCCGCCCCGGAGCTGTTCCGGATGGCGGCCCGTCGGGCCGGCCTCGGGGGTGAGAACCGATGAGCGTCGCCGGCTACGTCGCCGGACACCGGATCCGGGTCGGGGGCGCCGTCGCGGCGGTCGCGGCCGCGGCGATCGCGGTCCTGCTGGACCTGCCGATCGCGAGCATCGTGACGGTCGGCTTCGTCGAGCGTTCGCTCCAGGCGGCCACGCCCATCGCGCTGGCGGCCATCGGCGGGCTGTACGCCGAGAAGAGCGGCGTGTTCAACATCGGTCTCGAGGGGTTCATGATCCTCGGCGCGGCCAACGCGGCGGCGTTCGTGTGGCTCCTCGGGGGCGAATCGCCGACCCAGGGCGACCTCTGGATCGCCGTCGCCGGGGCCGTCCTGGCGAGCCTCGTGTACACGCTGCTGTTCGCCGTCCTGTTGATCCGGTACCGCGCCGACCAGATCGTCGCGGGCCTCGCGGTCTGGTTCATCGGCCTCGGGTTCGGACCGTTCTCGGCGGTCCTGATCTGGGGGAACCGCAACAGCCCGGGGCTGGTGAGCGTGAACGACGTGACGGTGCCGGTGCTGGCGGAGTTGCCCGTCCTCGGGCCGATCCTCTTCGACACCTCCCCGCTGGTGGTGTCGACCGCCGTCGTCGCCGTCGTCGCCTGGGTGGTGCTGTACCGAACCCGATACGGCTACTGGATTCAGGCGGCGGGCGAGAACCCCGAGGCGCTGGACACCGCGGGCGTGAACGTCGCGCGCGTCCGCTACGCCGCGGTGATCTTCTCGGGCGCGATGGCGGGGCTCGCGGGCGCGGTGCTGCTCGCACACGCCGGGTCGTTCACCGGGACGGGAGACACGATGGTGAACGGCCGCGGCTGGATCGGCATCGTCGCGTACCTGTTCGGCAACTACAACCCGCTCGGCGCGGCCGCCGCCGCGCTGCTGTTCGGGGGGCTGGACATGCTGCAGATCCAGTTCCAGACGGCCGGGATCGAGCTTCCGAACCGGCTAGTCAACCTCTTCCCGTACGTCGCGGTCGTGGTAGTGTTGACCGTCTGGGGCTCCACGCGGATGCCCGCCGCCGTCGGGGAGTCCTACGAGACCGAGGAGTGAGCGCCCCCGCCGGTGAGACGTGACTCCCGCCCGCCGGAACTTCACCCGCGCCGCTTAACCGGCCGCTCGTCCAACCCGACGCCATGACCTTCGAGGGGCGACCGAACCGGGACGCCGAGGTGGTGCTCGTCGGGCGCTCGAACGTCGGCAAGTCGACGCTGATGCGCGAGCTGACCGGCCACGACGTGTCCACGGGCAAGAAGCCGGGCGTCACGCGCAGACCGAACCACTTCGACTGGGCGCCCCAGTCGTTCATGTTCACCGACCTCCCCGGCTTCGGGTTCATGACCGGCGTCGAGGAGGGCCAGCGCGAGGCGATCAAGACCGACGTGGTTCGGTACATCGAGGACAACGCGGACTCGATCGTCGCGGGCGTGCTCGTCGTCGACGGGAAGGCCGTCATCGACATCATCGACCGCCACAGCGGCGAGGGCGAGATCCCCCACGACGTGGAGCTGTTCCAGTTCCTGCAGGACGTGGACGTGGCGCCGGTCGTCGCGGTGAACAAGATGGACAAGGTGAACGACCGCGACGAGCGGCTGAACGAACTGTGCGAGCGGCTGGGGCTGTACCCGCCGTGGCAGCAGTGGTCCGGCGAGGGCGGGACGATCGCGCCGATCACCGCGAAGAAGGGCTCCATCGAGCCGCTGAAGGAGGCGTTGCGTGGCCACTTCCGTGAGGCGAAGCGGGACGACCTGCTTCAGTTCGTGACGTAGCCTCGCGCTCCCGCCACCGGTCGTCCCGTTCTCGACGTCCGCGGTCACGGAGTACGAGCGTTTATGCCCGAGAACGCCCCACCCTCCCACAGCAATGGCGAGCGCGGACGCGAACACCGACCACGACGACGCGGCGTTCCCGGTCCCCGAACTCCGCGAGCGCGCCGAGGCGTGCGCCGGCCGGCTGCGCGAGGCCGGCGAGTTCCTCCTCTGTTCGCACATCGACGCCGACGGCCTCACCAGCGCCGCGGTCGCGACGGCGGCGTTCGAGCGCGCCGGCTTCGACTTCGAGACGGCCTTCTTCAAGCAGCTCGACGCCGACGCGGTCGCCTCCATCGCCGCGACCGACTACGACGTGGTCTGTTTCACAGACTTCGGCAGCGGCCAACTCGACGTGATCGCCCCCCACGAGGAGGCCGGCGATCTTGTCCCCGTGATCGCGGACCACCACCAGCCCGCGGATGCGGAGACGCAGTTCCACCTCAACCCACTCCTCGAAGGGCTCGACGGCGCCAGCGAGCTCTCCGGCGCGGGCGCCTCGTACCTCCTCGCGCGCGCACTGGGCGACGCGACCGGGACGGACAACCGAGATCTCGCGGCCCTCGCGGTCGTCGGCGCGGTCGGCGACATGCAGGACGGGGACGGCGGGCTCTCGGGCGCCAACGAGGGTCTCGTCGCCGACGCGGTCGCCGCCGGCGCGCTGGAGGAAGCGACCGATCTGGCGCTGTACGGCCGCCAGACCCGTCCGCTGCCGAAGCTACTGGAGTACGCCAGCGAGGCTCGGATTCCGGGTATCTCGAACGACCAGGCCGGCGCGATCGAGTTCCTCTCGGAGCTGGACGTCCCGATGAAAGACGGGGACGGCGAGTGGCGCCGGTGGGTCGATCTCGACGCGAACGAGCGGCGCACGGTCGCCAGCGCGCTCATCCGCCGTGCCGTCTCCTCGGGCGTCCCCAGCGAGCGCGTCGACTCGCTCGTCGGGACCACCTACGTGCTCGCCGACGAGGAGCCCGGGACCGAACTCCGCGACGTGAGCGAGTTCTCGACGCTGCTCAACGCCACGGCGCGCTACGAGCGAGCAGACGTGGGGCTCGCGGTGTGTCTCGGCGACCGCGAGGAGGCGCTCGACCGTGCCCGAACCCTGCTTCGGAACCACCGTCGGAACCTCTCGGAGGGGCTCCAGTGGGTCACGAACGAGGGCGTCGAGCGCGAGGAGAACGTTCAGTGGTTCGACGCCGGCACCAGGATCCGCGAGACCATCGTCGGCATCGTGGCCGGAATGGCCGTCGGCGCCGACGGCGTCTCCGCGCGCAAGCCGATCGTCGCATTCGCGGACAAAGGGGACGGCGAGACGAAGGTCTCGGCGAGGGGAAGCGGCTTCCTCGTGGGTCAGGGACTCGATCTGTCGGCGGTGATGCGTGAGGCAAGCCGCGGCGTCGGCGGTGACGGCGGCGGACACGACGTCGCCGCGGGCGCGACGATCCCCGCCGACGAGCGCGAGGCGTTTCTCGCGGCGGTCGACGAGCTCGTCGGCGAGCAGTTGGACGGCGAGTGAGTACGTTCGTCGTAGAACGCGGGGCAGATCGGCGATCAGGCTGACTCGGACGTGGACGACGAGCCGAGATCGCGGAACAGCATCCGGTAGTCGTCCGGCGAGAACGCGGTCGCGAGGTCTTCCATCTTCGACTGCAGCGAGTCGATGTCGGCGAGCAGGTCCTCGTACTCCGGCGAGGAGCGGAGTTCCGCCGGGGTCCGCTCGGCTTCGAGCACCGCTCGTTTCGTGACCAGCGAGGCGGTCCGCTGGAGGGTGTCGTCGTACTGCGCACGCGTCCCCAGGCGCTCGACGGCCGATTGGATGTCGTCGCGGGTCGCGGGTTTCACGAGGTACAGGTCGAACCCCATCTCGACGATGTCGACGTCCGGCTCGACGGCGGTTACCATCGCGACGCGACAGTCGAGGCCGCGCTCCCGAATCGCCGCGAGTACGTCCGCCCCGGAAGTGTCCGGAAGCCGCCGGTCGAGGAGGACGGCGTCGGTCGCGTCGTCGACGAGATCGAGCGCCTCGGCTCCCGTGTTTGCGACCGTGACGTCGTAGGTTCCCGAGAGGTATCCGCGATACAAGTCGGCTACCTCGGGTTCGTCCTCGACGATGAGCACGCGCCGTGTCACCGTACCTGACCCCCAACGTGCCCGACCCCGCCGTCAATCATATTGGTCAACCGGATGTGTTCGTGCTTAAAGCTATCGCACACGGATTCGGCCGCAGAAAGCTGTTACTGTATATATATGTCCGATTGTACATTTACGGCGGCGCGGATCCGATCGCGTTCACGGGACCGGTACACGGCGGAACCGTTTTCATTTGTGGGGACGGCGGATACCAATATGGTAGCCACTGTTCCGACCGGAATTGACGGACTCGACTCCGTTCTCAACGGCGGTCTCGTCGAGAACGCGACGGTGCTCGTGAGCGGAAACCCCGGGACGGGGAAGTCGATCTTCGGGATTCAGTACCTCTACGAGGGCGTCACCGACTACGACGAGCACGGCATCTACATCTCCTTCGAGGAGAACGAGGAGGACATCCGGCAGGCGGCCGAGTCGATCGGCTTCGATCGCTGGGGCGACCTCGTCGACGACGGCTCGATCAAAGTGTACGACAAACAGCACATGCTCCGGGAGGGCGATTTCTCGTCGGCGCTCGACACGCTGCTGGAGGACTTCGCGAACGCCTCCTACGACCGGCTGGTGCTCGACTCACTGACGATGTTCTCGCTGTTCTTCGACGACGAGAAGCAGAAGCGCACGTATCTCCTGAAGTTCTCGGACATCCTGAAACAGAACGGCCTCACCTCGCTGCTCATCAACGAACAGGGAGCGGTGTTCCCCGAGACGGAGATCGGGCTGGAGAACTTCCTCACCGACGGAAACATCTACTTCATCCAGACGCCGACGGACTCCGGCGTCAACCGCTACGTCTGGGTAGCGAAGATGCGCAAGCAGGACATCGACACCGACATCTTCCCGATGGAGATCGGGGAGGGCGGGATCAAGGTGTACGAGCGCGCGGGCGGCTTCTCGATGATGGGCCGTGACAGTCCCGACGGCGGGTTCTGAACGGCGCTCGGTCGAACTCGGGGAGGCGCGACAGCTGTCCCGCCTCCGATCACCCGTCGGTCATCGTCCGCCACACGTCGTCGAGCTTGTTCTTTACCTCGGAGCGCTCCTCCAACTCGACAGTCAGCCCGTCGCGGAAAGTCACGTTCACGCCGTCGACGCACCGTCGGTACACCTTGATTCGCCGGTGTTCGTCCGAGAGCGGGCGATCGTGCAGCTCCAACAGTTCGGTGTCTTCCAGCTCGTTGATCCGGCGGTAGCAGGTGGCGATCGGCACGCCCAGCTGATCGGACAGATCTTGTGCCGACTTCGGTTCGCCCGCCGCGTCGAGGATCTCGGGGTTGTACTTGTTCCCCAGCACCTCGATGATATCCTCGTCGTCCGCAGACATGGATCTCAATATTGAGAGTGTATGCAATAAGGGTACCGCCTCGAATCCGCTTCTGTCTCCCAAATTTTCGCCTCCTTCCTCGATCGATATCTTTCTCGATAGTCGGCGCACAGGTATCTCATCTGATATCTGGCGCCGCAGATTTAATAGACGATTCCGAGTCGTCGGCGGCACAGCCCGGCCCACGTCGGGTTCGGGACCGAGAGAACCATACAATGTTCGAATTCATCACCGAGGAGGAGGAGCGCGGGCAGGTGGGCATCGGGACGCTCATCGTGTTCATCGCGATGGTGCTGGTGGCGGCGATCGCCGCCGGCGTCCTCATCAACACCGCCGGCTTCCTCCAGAGCAAGTCACAGGAAACGGGTCAACAGAGCAGTAAACAGGTCAGCGACCGCCTGCAGGAGGTCGTCACCGTCGGACAAGTCGACACGTCCAAAAATTCCATCTGGGCTGTCAATGTGACGGTGACCCAGGCGCCCGGCGCCGGCGAGATCGACCTGAAGAACGCGACGATCAACTGGGTCGGACCGAGCGGAACCGAGACGTTGGTCCACGATCAGGCCTCCGGTACCGACTGGCAGTTCAACACCACGGCGGTGAAGAACACCGACGACTCGACGACGGTCCTCAACGACCCCGACGACCGATTCAACATCAACTTCGCCCTCAACGCTACCAACGGCCCCGGTAACCTCCAGGAGGGCCAGTCGGTGACGATCAAGGTCAACACGATGTCCGGCGCGACCACCAGCATCCGCTTCACGGTGCCCGAGTCGCTCGGCCAGAAGAGCGCGGTCGAGCTGTAACCATGTTCGAGTTCATCACGGACGAGGAAGAGCGCGGGCAGGTGGGCATCGGGACGCTCATCGTGTTCATCGCGATGGTGCTGGTGGCGGCGATCGCCGCCGGCGTCCTCATCAACACCGCCGGCTTCCTCCAGAGC
>Ga0207771_100071_pt1 | contig 72416 bp, 61 predicted proteins | sample A23M2SouthBayCA_2_FD_187731 | JGI IMG/M metagenome (GOLD analysis project Ga0207771, IMG submission 187731) | Aerobic enrichment media microbial communities from Eden Landing Ponds, California, USA - A23 M2 (2) (SPAdes) | ecosystem: Environmental > Aquatic > Marine > Unclassified | place... | reverse complement strand
TTCAAGTACCGCCTTATGCCAGATCTCTCAACGCTGAAAGACTACATTCCACGAGGACTGAGCGCAATTACCGAACCAAACATTTGGCCGTATCTTACTGGTAATGATTCGTCTTAATCACTATCACAATAGAGAGTGACCGTCGCTGAAACACAGTTGCGGCGAGCAACCGCGGGCGATAAGTGCGACGACGCCGAACGACCGGGTATGAACCAGCGCGAACTCGGCAGTTCCGGCGTCGAAGTCAGCGAAGTCGGATTCGGCGCGTGGGTCGTCGGCACCGACTGGTGGGGTGACCGCACGCGCGAGCAGGCGGTCGACATGCTCCACCACGCCGTCGACCGCGGCGTCACCTACTTCGACACCGGCGACGTCTACGGCCACGGCGACTCCGAGGAACTCGTCGGCGAGGCGCTGGGCGAGTATCGCGACGAGGTGACCGTCTCGACGAAGGTCGGCTACGACTTCTACAACAACCCCCAGGCCGGCCACGGCGAACTCCCCAAGCGCGTCGATTCGGAGTGGATCCACACAGCGCTCGACCGGTCGCTCGACCGACTGGACCTGGAGTACGTCGACCTGCTGATGCTCCACAACGCGAACGCCGACGAGGTCGACGAAGACGTCCTCGAAACGCTCGACGAACTCCAGGAGTCGGGCCGCGTCGAATCGGTCGGCTGGGCGCTGGGGCCTTCCATCGGTTGGCTCGCCGAGGCCTCGAAGGCCGTCGAGGAGGGCTTCGACGCCGTCCAGCTCGTGTTCAACGTCTTCGAGCAGACGCCCGGGCGCCACACCATCGAGCAGATCCGTGAACTCGACGCGGATACGAGCGTCATCCCCCGCGTCCCCCACTCTTCGGGACTGCTGAACGAGCAGGTGACGCCCGAAACCGAACTCGGCAAGGGCGACCACCGCGCCCACCGGCCCGACGAGTGGTACGAGACGGGCTGGGAGAAAGTCGAGGCGTTGCGGTTCCTAGAGCGAGATGGCGAGCGGACGATGGCCCAGGCCTCGATCCAGTGGCTGCTGGCCCACGACGAGGTGGCGACGGTCACGCCCACGTTCCGGACGACCGACGATATCGACGAGTGGGCTGCGGCCGCCGACACGCCCGCCCTCTCCGAGGCCGAGTTCGAACGCGTCGAAGAACTCTACCAGGACAACTTCGGCGTCGACCGCGACGACGGCATGGACGCGCTCCGGTCGTCGGTCGGCGGCGCGGATCTGGAAGGCGTCGACAAGCAGGCTGCCGGCGACTGATCCGGAACGACTCGTCACGCCGACCCCGTCTGACTTCACCGTCCCGACCGTGAGCCGCCGGTCGCCCCCGGCGACGGCCGTCAGTGCTCCAGATCCCAGTCCCCGACCCGACCCCAACCTCGACCCCGGCCACAGGTCGCTCCCGGTCGCCGGCCACCGGGTCCAGCCGAACCTCGATTTCGACACCAGATCGCGAACCCCTTCGTTTCGGGTCAAACCCCCGCTATCTGGCGATCTTCCGCCGAACCCCACTGTTTCGACTCGAATCCCGCCGCAGTCTTGCGTTTTTTCTGTCCATTTTCACTTTCACCCCGCCCCGTCAGACGCTCGTCACACGGTTGCTGTCGTGCGGTTCTCGGCGTGATCCGCGGTCGGGGTTCTCTCCACCTGAAATGGTGGTATTCCGTGCCGGCTGGAACAGTAACGGGCCAGAGTCGAGGACGGCAGCCGGAGCAGCAGTGAGCAAGCCGGGACAACAGTGGTCGGTTAGCCCAGGCGGTCGAAGGTCGTCTCGGCCCACTGGACGGCGTAGTCGGCGCCGTACTCGCGGTAGGCGGGCGCGTCGAGCGCGCCGAAGGGCGTGGGCGGTTCGATCCCGTGTTTTATGGCGGCGCAGGCCAGTTCGGCGGCGTCGCCGAACTCCGTCCCGCCGGTCGCGAGGTCGTTCGGGAGTCCCGACAGTCGGGGTTCGAGGCGCTCGCCGGCGTCGACCCACGCGTCGAAGAGGTCGGGGTGGTCGGCCTCCCAGCCGGCGAAGACGTCGCGGGTGTGGACGCCGAGAGACGCCTCGTAGAGGGCGGCAGCGAGCTGATAGGTCTCGACCGGGTCGAGGTGGTCGCGGGCGGCGTCGGCCAGATCCAGGTAGCGCGCTTCGAAAAAGCCCAGGAAGTGCTCGGGGACGTCGAGGCCGACCTGGACGAGCGCCTCGGCGACCAGGAAGTCGACGAACGCGTCGGGTGACCCCTCCAGGCGCGGTTTGACGAGGACCACGGGCGGGTCGGTCTGTCGTGTCCAGGCGACGCCGCCGTCACCGGGCGCGCCGACGGTGAACTCGTCGCTCGCGTAGCGGACGAGCACCTCGGGAGCGTCGGGCGGGAGCCACGACTCGGGATAGGAGAGAGGGTCGAGCGCGTCGACGAGCAGTCCGAGTTCCTCGGCGCGGGCGCTGGGCAGCGTCTCGAAGTCCCGGTCGGCGTCGCGGACGAGCGCGGTCGGTGCGTGTGTCTCGCGAACGGCCGCGAGCGCCGGCGAGAGGTCTCGCTGGGCGAACGTCACGACAGCAGGACCAGCACCAGTGCGACGGCCAGCAGTGCGGCGGTTCCGATCGTTCCGAGCGTGATCTTCGTGGGCGTGCTCATACTCGCCGGTTCGACCGCGAGACAGTAAATCCCGCCCTTCCGGTTCGACCGCCATCACCGCCCGTTTCGACCCGGCCGCTCCGACGGCAGGTCAGTCCGAGACTTTATAAACCATCGTCCGGCCACCCCGCGGTGCATGTTCGAGCACGCATCGAGACGGCAGGTTCTGGCGTCGACGGGGTTGCTCGCCGCCGGTGGATTGGCTCGCACAGTCGGGAGTGTGAGTGCGTCGACACCCGACGCGCCGCCACACCGCTGGACGAGTACCTACGACCGGACGGCGTCCGACGTCCCGACGGACGCGGTCGCGAACGACGACGGCACGGTGACGGTCGGCGGGTTCACCGGGAGCGACGTCAGGCCCTGGGTGTTCCGGGTCGCCCAGGAGGGCGAGCGCCGCTGGGCGACCGTCCTCGACGTCGACGAGCCGACACCGATACGCGGGGTCGCGCCGGCCGGGGACGGCTACGTCCTCGCGGGCGCCCGCTCGGAGAGTCAGGAAGGGGCGACTGTCACGCTGTTTCGCGTCGACGGCGAGGGTTCCCGTCAGTGGCGCAAGACCTACGACACGCCGGGGGAGGGCGCGCGGACGAACGCAGTCGCGCCAGCGGGCGACGGACACGTCCTCGTCGGGACGGCCATCGACTCCGACCAGCGAGTCGCGTGGGCCCTGGGCGTCGACGCCGAGGGGGAGCGGCGGTGGCTGACGACCTTCTCGGAGTACGTCCTCAACTTCGCGCTGTCGGTCCACGCGGGGGTCGACGGGGGGTCGCTCCTGACCGGTACGATCAGGCCGGAACCCACCCGGTCGGAGGGGAGTCCACCCTACGACGGGTGGGTCGTGAAACTCGACGGGAACGGCGAACGTCAGTGGGCCAAGCGGTACTCGGCACAGACCGCCGAGGGGTCGGGTACCGTCCAGATCGTCTACGACGCGGGGACGACCGACGACGGGTACGTCCTCGCGGGGTACGTCGCGCCGACATTCAGCGGCGAGAGCGGTCGTGGCTGGGCGATGGTGACGAACGCGAGCGGCCAGCAAGACTACAGCAGCGTCGCACAGCCCGGCGACGACGGATCCGGGCGGTTCGTCGGCGTCTCCCCGGTCGAAAACGGGTACGCGCTCGTCGGGACCGGCCGACCGCAGGAGGCCAATCGGCCGCAGATCTGGGCGGTCGGCGTCGACGCGTCGCTGTCGCGCAACTGGCGGTTCACGCAGCATTTCGGCGACGACGACTCCATCGCCGACGCCGCCGCGACGGGCGACGGTGGCTTTCTCGTCGTCGCGAACACGGGCAGTACCGGTTCGGAGAACATCAACGCCTTCACCCGCAAGTATGGCGGCGATCCCGTGTCGACGCCCACCCCGACACCGACCGAGACTCCCTCGCCGACAGCCACGCCAACGCCGACCGCGACGGCGGCCGACACGCCGACGGCGACGCTGGCGCCCACGCCCGATCCGATGGCAACCGACGAGGCGGCCGAGGAGTCGATGCCGTCCGCCGCAACGACGTCGGGTGACGGTCCCGGATTCGGCGCGGTCGGGACGGTCGGGGCGCTCGCGACGCTGACCGGCGGACTTCTCCAGCGGTTCCGGTCCGAGGGAGCGGAGTAGTCCTCGCGGGCCCGAACGCCGGATTGGGGACCGTCCGTTCGTCCGTTTACCAGTCGGTCGTTCGTGTCAGCCCGTCCCCCGTCAGCCCTCGTCGGATATCACGGGTCATTTAGTGAGACTGTTCGAAGCACAGATCGTATGTCGAAGCAACTCACGCGACGCCGCCTGCTCGCTTCGGTCGGGGGGCTCGCCGGGCTCGCGCTCGGCGGGACGGCCGGAGCGGTCCCCGGTCTCGCCGACCGCTCGACAGCAGACGAACTCTCCCTCCGATGGAATCGCACGTACGCACCCAATACGTACAACAGCGCCGTCTCGCTGCTCGAACGCGACGGCGAATACGTCGCGCTCGGCGCGACCGGCAACCAGCGCACCCAGCTCGACGGCTGGCTGTTCGGCGTCGACGCGACGACCGGCGAGGGCCAGTGGCAATCGACCCTCGAGAACCCCGACCTCGACGGGCAGCCGTCGTTCCGACAGTTCGACGACTCGTCGGACGGCGACGGGATCGTCATCACTGGATCCCGGTCCTCCGACGGCCTCGTCTCGTTGCTCCGGACCGGCCCGGAAGGCGAGGTGGACTGGTGGGAGACGTTCGGCGCCAGCGAGACTAGCGGGACGTTGCTCCTCCCGTCGCTCGCCGTGGGCGAAGACGGATATTTCGTCGGGGCCAACAGAGTCGCCGACCAGGCGATCGACGCCGTCGTCGTCAGCGTAGCCCCCGACGGCAGCGAGCGGTCCCGGACCACCCTCTTCGGGGACGAACAGTCGACGCTGCTGGACGTGATTCCGGACGGCGAGGGTGGTCTCGTCGGGGTCGGTCAAATCCAGGAACGAACCACCAGCACCGCCGACCAGCCGACTGCGCGCGGGGTCGTCTTCCGGCTGAACGGCGACCTGTCGGTCCAGTGGCGTCAGGAGTTCACTGCACCGGGTGACAGCGGCTCGTTCCAGACGAACCGACTCAATTCGATCACTCGGACGGAGAACGGGTACGCGGCCGTCGGCATCGCGGTCCCACAGGACGTCTCCTCGATCAGCGGCTGGGTACTGCGCCTGAACGCTGACGGGTCGGGGAGCGCGAACCAGATCGTCGAGCCACAGCCGGTGACCTCGCTGACGAGCGTCGTCGAGACCAGCGACGGCCTGACAGTCTCCGGACAGGTCGGCGAGTCGCCGACAGCACAGACCGCGTCCGGCTGGGTGGCGGAACTGGACGCCGAGGGCCAGGGGCGCTGGACCAGGACAGTCGGAGCGGCCGCGGTGAACAACCTGCAGGGCATCCTCGCCACGAGCGACGACGGCGTCGCGGTGACCGGCACTGCCCAGGCCGAGTCGTCCGACGCCGACCCGCTGACGCAGGGCTGGCTCGTCAAACTCGGCGGTGAACCGGCCCCCTCTGTCACGTCGACGCCCTCGGGTGGCGATTCGACGCCGGCATCCACGGAGACGCCGACTGACACGCCGGAACCGACGCCGACGCCGACACCCTCGCCCACGCCGACCCCGACGGCCACGCCGACGGACGTGGCGACCGCAACGCCGACTGACCCCCCAACGACGACGGAAGACGGTCCCGGATTCGGTGCGGTCGGCGCGCTCACGGCGCTGGGTGCCGGCGCCCTCTACCGGCACGTCACCCACGAGAACGACGACACCGAGTAAGTCGAACTGGTCCGTCGAACCGCCCGCCCTCCGACTGCACAGCCGGAACGCGGCCGTTTCCCGTTTCACCCCGTTCGCTCACCAGATCACTGCTGTTTACGTAACTCCGCCCGAACGGACGGACAGATGACACGAGAACACTCACGGCGCCGCGTCCTCGCGTCGACCGGCCTCGCGCTCGCCGCGGGGGCCGCGGTCGGACGGGTCGGCGCTGACCGCCCCGAACGTCCCCAGAACCGCGCGACCGTCGACCCGCCGCGACTGCGCTGGACGGAGGTGTTCGACGTCTCGGCCGAGGACAGCGTCACGGCCGCCACGACGACCGACGAGGGCCTCCTCGTCGGGACCGGGACGACCGCCGGCGAGACGGGGACGGTCCCCTGGGTATTCGCGGTCGACGACCGGGGAGACGGGCAGTGGCAACACCCGCTCCCGGGTGGTGAGGACCCGCGGGCCCTGGACGCCGCACCCGGTCACGGTGGTGGTGTCGTGGTCAGTGGCGAAATTCGGCCGACCGATGGGGCGAATCAGGCGTTTCTCGCTCGGCTCGACGAGGCCGGCGAGCGCCAGTGGCGGACGACGGTCGACCCGCCGATGGACGAGGCCGTGGCCTTCGGTGTGACGCGGGTAGACTCGGGCTATCTCGTCGTCGGTGGGACGCGAGACACCGAGCGAACCCGAACCGAAGCGTTGGTCGCCCGCGTCGACGACGAGGGGTCGGTCCAGTGGTCGCGCGCGGTTTCGGGGGGCCAGCTTTCGCTGCTGTACGCGCTGAAGAGTGCGGGCGAGGGGGCAGAAGACGAGGCGTACGTAGCCTGTGGCGTCGTCAGACCGGAATCGTCGGGCGAACAGTCACCGCCGTCCGAGGGGTGGATCGCGGGCCTCGACGGCGAGGGCGCGACGCAGTGGTCGGCGAGCCACCGGGTCGAATCCGGCGGTGAGGCCGCCTCTCTCGGGCTCTACCGGGACGTCGTCCCGACCGGCGACGGATACCTCCTCGCCGGGCGGACGAGTTCGTCACAGGCGGGCAGACTGGTGGCCTGGGCTGTAGCGACCGACACGTCCGGTGCCCGCACCGGTCAGTTAGTCGGCGATCTCGGCGAATCGGCGGCTGGGAGCCGACTCGAAGGCGTCGCCCGGCACGACGGCGAGTACGTCGCGGTTGGGAGCGTGCTCTCCGACGGCGCCGTGTCGGAGTTCCTGTACCTCGGTCTCGACGCCGACGGGGGCCGGACGTGGACCACCACCCAATCGGTGGGCGATTCCGCCCGGGGGACGGCGGTCACGCCGGCCGACGACGGCGGGTTGTACGCGCTGGGCACGACGACCAGTACCTCGGGGACCGAATCGACCGACAGCGCTGCCGTCGTGAAACTCGGCGGCGAACAACAGGCCACGCCCACCGCCACGCCGACGGCGACACCGACCGAGACTCCGACACCGACGGCGACGCCTACCGCGACCCCGACCGAAACCCCGACGCCGACGGCAACACCCCCGGACGGATCGGACGAGAGTGCGACGCCGACTGGGGCGCCGGGCGACGGGACGCCGACCACCTCGACGGACGGCCCGGGTTTCGGTGTCCTGGGCACCGTCGCTGTGCTGGGCCTCGGCGCACTCGCACGCCGCGTCTCGCGCGAGGAGTGAGGCAGGGTCGCTCGGCTACCGCTCATTCGGCACGGAGCGCACGTGGGACAGACACCCGTTCGTCGTTCGGCGTCGCTCGTCACCGGACAGCAACTGTTAGGGGTGTCGACACCGACGCTCCGGCCATGACTGACTCCGACGCCGAACCCGCGACCGACGGCGGCGCGGACGCCGAAGCGCTGGCCGACCGCGTCGCCGCGGGGGAGTTGCGGCTGTACGAACTCGAAGACCACGCCGACGCCGAGACGGCCGCACGAGCCCGCCGGCTGGCCGTCGAGCGCGACTCCGGTGTGAGTCTCTCGGCGACCGGCGACTACACGTTCGCCGCCGAGAGCGCCGACTCGAACATCGAGAACCTCGTCGGCGCCACCCAGATCCCGACGGGCGTCGCCGGTCCCGTGACTGTACACGGCGACACCGCCGACGGCGAGTTCTATCTCCCGATCGCCACGACCGAGGGTGCTTTGGTGGCCAGCGTCAACCGCGGCTGTTCGGCCATCTCGGCGGCCGGTGGCGCGACGGTCCGGATCACCAAGCGTGGGATGACCCGCGCGCCGGTCTTCAGCGTCGACGACGTCACAGAGGGTGCCGAAGTCGCCCAGTGGGTCGAGAACAACGAGGAGCGCCTCGCCGACGCGGCCGAGGAGACGACCCGCTTTGGCGAGTTACAGGAGGTCACGCCCTACGTCGTCGGCGACAACGTCTTCCTGCGCTTTTCCTATCACACCGGCGACGCCAACGGGATGAACATGGCGACCATCGCGACGCGGGCCGCCGCACAGGTCGTCGAGGCGGAGACGCCCGCCTCCCTGGTCGCGCTCTCGGGGAACCTCTGTGTCGACAAGAAACCCGCCGCGATAAACGCCGTCGAGGGCCGCGGACACAGCGTCACGGCCGACGTGACGATCCCGCGCGAGACCGTCGAAGAGCGCCTGGGCACGACGCCGGAGGCCGTCGCCGAGGTCAACACCCGCAAGAACCTCGTCGGCTCGGCCAAGGCCGGCAGTCTGGGGTTCAACGCGCAGGTCGCCAACGTCGTCGCCGGGATCTTCCTCGCCACGGGCCAGGACGAGGCCCACGTCGTCGAGGGGTCGAACTGTATCACGACCGTCGAGGCTCGCGACGACGAACTCTACGCGAGCGTGAGTCTCGCCAGTCTGCAGGTGGGGACCGTCGGCGGCGGGACGGATCTGGCCACCCAGTCCGAGGCGCTGGAACTCGTCGGGTTCGCGGGCGGCGGCGACCCGCCGGGTGCCAGCGCCGACGGGTTCGCCGAGGTCGTCGCCGCGGGCGCGCTCGCCGGCGAACTCTCCTTGCTCTCGGCGCTCGCCTCCCGGCACCTCTCCAGCGCCCACGAGGAACTGGGTCGGTGAGAGCCGGCCGTGGCGTCGGTGTCCCGGTCACTCCGTCTCGCGGGCGGTGGACCGCTCGACGAGTGTCCGCAGACGCTGGCCCTCTCCCACCCGGATCGACCACCCGAGGAAACCGAGAGCGACCGCGAGCAGTCCGAGCACGACTGTGTCAGCCGTGACGGGCGTCGCGACGTCGACCGCTCTGACAGCAGCTGTCGCCCCAACCAGAAGCGTCGCCGCGGCCAGTCGCGGGAGACCGAGCGCGACGTTGGCTGTCCCGACGACCACCAGCAGGGCCGCCGCGACCAGCGGGACCGTCGGCACGTCCGACGCCGTCGCCATCTCGACCACGAACGGTGTCACTCCGATGGCCACTACCAGCGGTGCGAACAGCGGGTGTTCGGATATCCGGTCGTGGAGCGTCTCCGACATATTCGGCCGTGGAACCGTCAGTCAAATATCTCTTTCGCTCGCTGTCACCCGGCCGTCCGGCCCCGCAAACCGGGCGCTATCGGGACCGCGGCCGGCCACTTTCACTTCCGGTTCGGGCGTCCGGCCGGCGCTTACGAGGCGTCGGGTCCACGGTTCGAGCGGCGCCCGTCCGGGAGCACCGGCGGGCGTCGCCACCCATGACCGACCCCGACTCCGAGTCCCCGACAACGACCGTCACGCGCGCCACCCGACTCCTGCGGCTCGTCAAACTCGTGGCCACGACGCTCGCCGCGCTGGTCACGATCGCCGCGGCGCTCGGCTGGCTGTAGCGCCCCGTTCGGGCGGGCCCAGCGACAACCGTTTTGTGTCTCCTGTCCTCCTTGCCGGTAGTGAGAGGCAGATTCGCCGAACGAACGTTCATCTACGCCGCGCTCGCGGGGATCATCGCGCCGGCCGCCACGATCCGGCTGGTCGCGCTCGCGATAGCCGGCGGTCTCCTCTCCGAACTCGGTGGGTTCATCCTGCTCGTCGCCGGCCCGCCGGTGCTCGGCGTGGCGCTCCTCGGCGCGACCTGGCGACTGGGCTGTACCAGCGACGACCCGCTCGACCATCTCCGCACCCGTCGCACGGTCCGCGAGGATCTCCCCGAAGCGTACCACGAGGCGCTCTCGGAGTCGACGCTCGACCAGCCCGCCGCCGAGGGCGTCGTCCCCACCCGCCTGTTCGTCTTCGGCCTCGTCTACGCGGCCGTCGTTCCGGTCGTGACACTCGCGGTCATGCTCTGAACCCCGACCGAAATGGCCGCCGGGCGCCAGCGCCCGACTCACCCGGATTCGGGGTCGCTACCGTCGGCGCCGGTCGCCCGGTCGGCCCACATACCGACCACTCCCCCGAGGAACACCAGCCCTATCCCGCCCCAGAATATCGGGTCCGCGACGTCAACGACGTCGGCGAGGCCGAAGGCCGTCCACTCTATCGCGGCGCCGACGCCCAGAACGACCCACCCCAAGGCGGCGACGGCCTGTCCGGTGGCTTCGACACGGTCACCGACGGCCAGCGCGGTCGCGGCGAAGCCAAGAAAGACGACCGCGAGCACGCCCATGACCGCCGGGAGGAACGGGTTCGGCGCGAGCAGCCACGCGGCGACCACGACGACGACGCTGCCGACCGCGATACCGCCGCCCAGTCGGTACCAGAACCCCCGTTCGAGGCGCTGGATCGCCGTCACGTCCATCGCCCGAGCGTTCGACGGCGCCGCTCAAACACCTTTCGACCGGGTCACGACCGGGAGGCGAGCGTCCGGAGGCGGTCGCCGTGGTCGGCGGCCAGGGTCACGACGCCGCCCAGTCCCGTCAGCGCGAGGCCAACCAGAAAGCCCGCATCCGGGACGCCGAGACCCGCCAGCACGGACGGGGTCCAGTCAGTCGCGACGGTCGCGAGGACGACGACCCAGCCGACCGTCGCGACGAAGTGGCCGGCGGCCTCGGTCCACTGGTCGGTCACCACTGCGACCGCTGCAGCGGCGAGAAACAGGACGACCGGCAGCCCGACCAGCGAGTAGAAGGCGACTTCCTCCGGCGCGAGCACCCACGCGAGGCCGACGACCGCGAGAATCCCGACGAGTACGGCTGCCCCGAACCCGTAGTAAAACCGCGTGTCGAGCGCTTCGATAGCTTCGGCGTCCATCACTCGACCCGTCTTCCGGACACGAAAAATTATTTTCGGTTTACACGATTCGGGCGCTCGCTACAGACGCGTTCGCTCTCTGTTGTATACGTCCCACTACGTTCGACGTTTCTGGTGACCTGCGCGGGCCACTACCGAGCGACGAACGTACTGCGAGCGAAGCGAGCGGTACGTGAGTCACCTGTACGTATCGTCGATAGACGACCGTGCAGAGATCCTACACACGTGACCCGTCGGAGAGCGCGGAACCGAAACCGTGGTGACAGTGGCGTCGCCAGTGGGAAACCATGAGTGACGAGGCTGCCGGACCGGTTTCTGAAGACGAGACGGCCGACCCGGACGCGCTGGCCGATACCGCCACTCGTGCGGTGGCTGCCGCGGGCGAGTACCTCGGCGAGCGCTTCCACGACGGCGCGACCGACGCCGACTACACCGCGACGGACGTCAAGACCGCGGCCGACCGGGAAGCCGAAGCGCGCGTGCTCTCGACGCTGCGAAACTCGTATCCCCACCACGCCGTCTCGACCGAGGAGCGCGGTGACCACGACGGCACTGGCTACCGCTGGGTGGTCGACCCGCTCGACGGTACCAACAACTTCGCCGCCGGCATCCCCACCTTCGGCGTCGCAGCGACTGCCTGTGAACACCCCGACACGGCCGGAGAGTCCGAGACCGGTCCCGAACCCGAGCCAGTCGCCACCGCCGTCGGCGTGCCCGTCCTCGAAGACTGCTACGTCGCGACTCGAGGCGGGGGCGTCCGCTTCAACGGCACGCCCGTCAGCGTGACCGACGGCGACACCGTTCCAGTCGAGAAGGCGACCATCGGGCTGTTCATCGGCCCCGAAGTCGTCTCGGGCGGCCAGGAACGACGGGAGTGGGACGCGATCAGTCGGTCGGTCGAGGGGGCGGTCAAGCGCGCCATCCACACGTGGGCGCCCGTCGTCTACTACGGACTGTTCGCCCGGGGGAAACTCGACGGGTTCGTCTGTTACTACCCCGCCGAACGCGAGCAGGCGGCCGGCGCACTCCTCGCCCGCGAAGCCGGCGCCGTCGAGCGCTCCGAGGGGCCGCTCACGGTTTTCGCCGACGACGAGTCGACCCGCGACGCGCTCTGGGACGCCGCCACCGACGGACTCAGCAACGTCGAATAGGCGAGCTCCAGCCCGCGACGGCAGTCGACCACCACGAGCACGACCCCGAGACCGGCGACGTCCGACGGATGCGCGTCGACCCCGACCACCAGCGCCAGGGCTACGGCAGTACGATCCTGACCGAACTCGAAACTCGTGGCGTCGACCTGGGGTTCGAACGGTTCGTCCTCGACACGACACCGCGCCAGACGGCCGCCATGGCCCTGTACGAGTCGTTCGGCTACGAAGAGATCCGACGGGAAGCGACCCCCGCCGACGAGATGGTGTTCTACGAGAAGTTTCTCTCCGAGTGACACCACTTTCACTCCGTGGCTGTCGGTTTTATCAGCCCCGCTCGAATCCCGAGCGTATGTCGACGACAGAACAGGAATGTCTCGACGCGCTCCGGGAGGCGGCCGACGAACTGGGGGAATCGCCGACCAAAAAAGAGTACGTGGAACTGGACGTGACACCAGCGGCGTCAACCATCTTGCGAGTGGTTGGTGGCTGGAACGAAGCCAAGGAGAAGGCTGGATTGCAGACGTACGACCAGGGGGAAAACGGTGGCCAGCCGGTCCAACCGAAACCCGACTGGGTCGAGATTCCAGAAGACAAGGAGTGGGAAGGGCTCTCTGGCCAGCAGCGGTGGTACTACAAGAACCGAAACTGGAGAAAGGAAATCAAGAATCAGCGAAAATCCCGACTGCGCAGATGGCTCTATGAGTACAAACGTGACGAGTGTAGTTGTTCACGCTGTGGCGAGGCACATCCCGCATGTCTCGATTTCCATCACGTCGGCGAGAAGACGATGGACATCTCCCGGATGGTCAACCACGGTTTCTCGAGAGACTCGATCCGCGAGGAAATGGAGTCCTGTGTCGTCGTCTGTGCGAACTGCCATCGGAAAGAACACTACAAGGTACCGACTGAGACAGCCGATTGACACCTCTCCTGACGACCGGACCGACAGAGACATCTACAGAAACTGATAGCGTAACCCTCATATGCCGATGTATCCTACCACGAGGCAGTCCGACTGCTGACGGATAGTCGGAACATGTCAGTCTATTAGGGTAGTGGCCAATCCTGTCAGCTTCTGGGGCTGACGACCCTGGTTCGAATCCAGGATAGACTACTCCTACACCTTCCAAATTTCTCGCTTAGAGAGTATCTAAGCACCAATTCCTAAGATGCGGATCAACGCGGGGTGACAGACTTTGCAGATAGCATTCCAATATTGATAAAATTCAGAAGTGTCATTTATCCGTTCTGGGGCCAAAAGTATACAGACGAACAATACCAGTTGCGAGGCGATACTCGCGGTTCGTGTGCACATCCCGCTCTGTGATCGTGCCCACGAAGAACCACCGAGAAAGCACCGCAGTACGTCTCACCCGCCAGTTACTCGCTCGATTCGGCGACGGCTTCGAGGACCGTCAATCGCTCCTCGAAGTAGGCCGGTGCGTCGTGCTCACGCTCGAACTGGACGATACGGGCGAGTGCCTCGCGCTCGTCGTCGGTCGTGTCGAGATCCGCCGCCAGTTCGGTGTAGGCCGCCGACAGGTCCTGGAAAGCCGACATCCGTGCCTGCTTGGCTTCGGCGAGTGCCTGTTTCGCTTCGAGTTCGCTCTCTCGGTTTTCGAGGTCAGTGACCTCGTCGTCGCCGTCCGAACCGGCGGTCGGCGGTGTGGCGGTGGGTGCCTCGGGACCGCTCGTGTGACTCGCCATGCGCGTCCGTAACTCCGCGATGTCTGCGTCGATCTCGTCGAGCAATTCGTCGGCCTCCGCGGCGATCGTCTCGGTACGTCCCGCGAGAAGCGCGGCCTGCGTCTGGCAGTACTCGGTCAGCTCGTCTACCGAGAGTGTGACCTCGTCGTCGCTCATTGCCGCTCCTTCGCGCTCCGGACCGAAGGCAGTTTCTCCGGGGACAGTCGCGCCGGCAGCTATTTCGTCGTGCCCGAACACCTCTGACCGACCACATGGCCGGCTACGCACAGACGCTCACGCTGCTCGACGCCCGCCGAATCCGGGCCGTACTCCTGGCGGTTCGCCGGGACCTCGCGACCGTCGGGCGAGACCACGAGACGGACCCGGCGCTGGTCAACCTCGCCGAGGGGTCGTTCGACTCACTGACGGACGTCCACGACCGACTCCGCGAACTCGAAGCGCGACTGCGCGCGGCGGGGGACCGGCGGGCGGTGTTTCTCACCATCTACACGAGGATGACCGAGCGCGTCCGGAACACCGTCGAGAGCGGCCGTTTCGAGAATGCTGCGTGGATGCGCCGATACACGCTGACGTTCGCGGACTACTACCGGCGGGCGTTCCTGGCGTTCGAGCGCGGCGATGGGGACGTTCCGGACCCGTGGCGGGTGGCGTTCGGGACCGCCGTCGAGGGGTCGGGACTGGTCGCACAGGACGCGTTTCTGGGCATCAACGCCCACATCAACTACGACCTGGCGCTCACGCTGCGGGACGTCGGCATCGACCCCGAGCGAGCGGCGAAACGGACCGACCACCGGGCCATAAACGACGTGCTCGCGGGACTGGTCGACGCCCAGCAGGACGCACTGAGCGAGCTCTACGCACCGGGTGTCTCGTCGGTGGACGCCTCGCTCGGACGCTTCGACGAGGCGCTGTCACTCTTTTCGCTGACCGAGGGGCGGGCACAGGCCTGGCGAGTCGCCGCTGTCCTGACCGACGCCGACTCGCGACTCGTCCAGCGCTACGCCCGGTGGGTGCTCCGGGCGACTGCGACGGGCGGGGCCGCCTTCGTCCGCTCGCCGGCGCTGGACCCGGACCTGTTCGCGGCGCTCCGGCGGATCGAACGCGGCGTCTCGCTCGAGGAGATACTAGAGTCGGTGGCCGAGCGGTTGGACGAACCTACGGGGTCACTCTGAACGATGGAGCGGTCGGAATCCCCACGAGCGCCAGCGCCGGCCGCACATACTTGTGTCCCGGCCCGAAACTGCCGGTATGGCTCCGTCGCACGTGCTGGTGGCGCTGGACGGGTCGCCGCTGGCGGAAGCGGCGCTCGCGGAAGCACTCGATCTGTTCGACTGTCGCTTGACGGTATTGAACGTCGTCACGCCGGTCGACGCATCGATGAGCGAGGGTGGACTCCTCGACGCCGGCGAGGAACGGCGGGAGAGTGCCCACGACCACGCCGAGGCGATGCTGGCGAGCGCACGAGACCAGGCCGCCCAGGCCGACCGCACCGTCGACACCATGGTCGAGACCGGCGACCCCGCCGAGACGATCGTCGAAGTCGCCGAGCGCGAGGCCATCGACCACATCGTGCTAGGCGGGCACGGCGGCGATCGGGGTGACCTCTCTCGCCGACTGCTGGGGACCGTCGCGACGACCGTCGTGAGCGAGGCGCCCGTCACCGTGACTGTCGTCCGGTGAGTCGAGGTTTCGGTCGCCGAACACGGGAGAAGCGCCGGCAGTCCGTAACTACCCTTCGACGAGCCGTTGCAAGTGCGCGGGCGGCACCGACCCGCGGGCGGCGCGGCCGTCGTAGACGAACGTGGGGACGCCGGTAATGGCCCGAGCGTGGGCCTCGGCGAACGCCTCGCGCAGGCCCTCGCGGTTCGAGTCGTCTGTGACGGCGACCCGAATAGTTTCGCCGTCGAGGCCGGCGTCCGCGGCGAGGTCGGCGAGGACGTCCCGGTCGCCGATGTCGCGACCCTCGACCCAGAGCGCCTCGAATATTGCTTCGTCGAAGGCGAGCCACTGTTCGGGGTGTTCGCGGTCGACGTAGCGGGCGGCGACCTGGGCGTCGAACGAATCTACCTCGGGGGCGTCGACGGGATCCAGCATCTCGTCGGCGCCGTACTCCTCCTGGAGTCGTCGGACGTTCTCGCGAGCCTGCTCGAAATACGCTTCGTCCTTGCCGTCGTCGACCGAGTCGTCGATCTCGCCGTCGGGCCCGCGCTTCTGTGCGCGCAGGTCGAACGGCCGCCAGTCGATATCGAGTGGTTCGTCACGTTGCGATTGGTAGGTCGATAGCGACTGCCGGCCGAGATAACAGAACGGACAGACGTAGTCCGAGTACACTGTGATCGTGTCGCCGTTCGCGGACATGGCCTGCCGTATGGTGGGGCGTCGGAAAAAGCGCACGCGGTCGTGCGGCGCGAGTTGTGGGTGCACGGAACTCGATACGGGACCGTTCACACGGGATTGACTTTTTCGACAGCCGATTTGTGAACGTTGTCGAGTGCGTTGAGTAATTGGAGTTGCTGATCGTTCCATAACCGTAATCGCGATCGTCTCGACCGCACTCGTGCTGGTGAGATGGAAGCCCTCGGCGTGCTCGCGGTCGCTGAGCGGGATATCCGCGCTCTCGGCACCGCCCGCTTACGGCTTCGCCGTGCGCTTTCGAGGCCCGTAGCGCCTCGCACCGCGCGGATAGTTGCCCGCTCAGGCGACTCCCCTACGGCGCGACCCCGCCTCACGGGTCGTACCTCCCCGTTCGGCCAGTGGCGCTCCTACGTCGCGCCACGCGCGCCTTGCCCTTCCAGTCCGCCAGGATATTTTCTGTGGGGTCGGCTACCGACCGTTCCACGTCGAAACAGCCGGTCATCCAGAATCCCCCTGGCGGACTGAAAGGGCGAGGGCCGCTCGCGCTTGTGTAGTCGCCTCAGCGACCTCTATCCGAGCGCAGCGAGGATATGTCGCTGAGCGACCGCGAGCGGCCCGAGGGCTTTCAACGCACCACGTCGAGTGCAGTGCTGTCAGCATCACGGGTTTCTTCCACAGATAAATTACACGAAACGAGCTTCATAACCACTCCCTCTGTTTACCGCACAGCAACCCTCAGCCGTCGAACCCGTCTTCCCACCGGAAGAGCCCGTCGCGCTGGATCACTTCGCCGTCGACTTCCAGTCGCGAGCCCTCGCCCATGTTCGTGATCAGGTCGACGTGCACGGCGCTGTCGTTGCCGGACTCGCCATCGGGTACACAGGCGTCGTAGGCCCGGCCGAGCGCCAGGTGCACGGTCCCGGCCATCTTCTCGTCGAAGAGGATCCGACCGGTCGGACGGTCGATGCCGCGGTTCATCCCGACACCGAGTTCGCCCAGTTGGCGCGACCCGCCGTCGGTCTCGATGACCTCCGTGAGGACGTCCTCGCCCTGAGCCGCTTCCCAGTCGACGACCACGCCGTCTTTGAACGTCAGGCGGGCGTCTCTGACGCGCCGTCCCCGGATCGTCATCGGCACGTCGAAGGTGACGACGCCGGCCGTGTCGTACGGTGCGGTAAAGACCTCGCCGGAGGGCAGGTTGTGCGAGTCGTACTCGACGCTCGCCGCCGAGTTGACCGCCGTTCGGCCGTCGATGAAAAGCGTCAGGTCCGTCTCGTCACCGACGATCCGGACTTCGGTGCCGTCGTCGAACACCGCCTTCAACTGGTCCATCTCCGCTGCGAGTGACTCCCAGTCCCGTAGTGTAGCGTCGTAGACGAAGTCACGATAGGCCTCGTATGCCATGCCGGCCTCCTGAGCGAGGGCGCGCGTGGGGTGGAGCGTCGACACCCAGTCGGTCGCGAGACGGGCCTCGCGGGTCTCCTGGTGCGCACGGGAATAGGCCTGCGAGCGGTCGGCGGGGACGTCGGCCATCGCCGCCGTGTTGCGCTCTGCGCCGAGCGAGAGGACGCTGTCGGCGTGCTCGTAGAGTGCGAGTTCGTGGGGGGCGTCGTCGAACTCGCCGTCGTGGGCCCGGAGATAGGCCCGATCCACTTCCTCGGAGCCGTACACCGTGACTGGGTTGGCGCCACGTTCGCCCAGCGCCTGGGCGACGGCGACGGCCAGGTCGTGGGCGCCCTCGCCGACCCGGACGACGACGTCGTCGCCGGCCTCGATACGGGCGCTCCAGTCGACCAGCGTCGCTGCGTGCTCACGAATGCGCTCGTCCATGGCCGCGGTTCGTGGTCACGGACCAATAACGCCGCGGGTGTCTGTTCGGACCAGTCAATCGTCCGCCGTCACGGTGGGGGCGTCGTCACCGTCGGTGCGCCCGAGTCGGCCGAACATCGAGGCGCGTTCACCTGAGGCGTCGACGCGTTCGACACCCTCGGCGGCGCCGAGGCCGTAGGCTGGCATCCGGTTGTACACCGTCTCGTAGTCGTCGGGGTCGACGCGGTAGGTCTCGTGCCAGATACCGACGGCACCGGTGTCGGCTGTCTCGGCGTCGTAGGACTGCCACGCCGACAGGTGTTCGCTCTCGGCGTCCCGGGCGTAGGCCCGCAGGTCGTCGAAAGAGTCCCAGTACTGGACGAAGCCGATCGAGCGCCAAGCGAGCCAACTCCGGCTACCGAGCAGACCGCTCTCGTCGTCGGCCGCCAGCTCCCGGACCATCCGCGGCGCGACCAGCAAGATTGGGAGCCACCGGTGGACCGCCCACAGTTTGTTGATCCGCATCCCGATCAGGAACACGACGAACGGTTCCTCGCGCTCGGCGTGGACCCGTCCTTCCTTCATCGCTCTGTCACCCGTCCGACACCGGTCTCGGCTGTCATGACAGTCTCTTGATCCGCTATCGACTTAAACTAAGTGAATACTCACTCAGTTTCAGGTCGTTCTCTCGCGGGTGCGCTCCTCCGGCCCAGACGGCCGAAGCCGGGACACAGCAGGTCGAAAGTGGATCACAGGAGGCAGTACTTTTTCAACACCCCCGTGGGAACCAGGTGTCACATGGTGGACAGACGACGACGCCGCGTCCTCGCGGGACTCGCCGGCGTCGGGATCGGGGGGACGGTGTCGACCGTCGAGGCGACGACGCCCACCGGAACGACGACAACCGGTACAGAGACAGCGCAGACCACGGCGCCGACGGGGCCCACCGCGACGACGGGGGGCGATCTCCTGTGGACCTACGAGGCGGGTGGACAGGTCAGGTCGTCTCCGACTATCATCGGCGGGACAGTGTACGTGGGGAGCACCGACGACCAGACGCCGCGTACCGTCCACGCGGTCGACGTCCAGACGGGCGTCGAAGTGTGGGCTGCAGCGACTGAGAAGTCGGTGTATTCCTCGCCGACAGTGGTCGACGACAGCGTGTACGCCGTGCACGAGGGAGTCAGAGGTGGGGCGCTGCTGGCATTCGACGCGACGACGGGCGACCGACAGTGGACGTTCGAGACCGAAGCGAGCGTCGACGCGTCGCCGACGGTGGCGGACGGTGTCGTCTACGCCGTCTCCGAGACGGGGACGCTCCACGCCGTCGACGCCGCCGACGGGACGGCAGTCTGGAGCGTCGACACCGGGGCCACCGTGTTCGGGTCACCGGTCGTCGTCGACGGGACCGTCTACGTCGGGCGGGCAGGCAGCGAGGGGCCGCTGTTCGCGTTCGACGCCGACTCCGGGGCGGAACAGTGGCGATTCGCCGTCGACGACTGGATCCGGTCGGCGCCGACCGTCGCCGACGGGACGGTCTTCGTCGGGACCGACGGCGGCACGGTCTACGCCGTCGACGCCAGCGATGGGACCGAGCAGTGGCACGCCCGCGTCGACGGGGGTGCCGGGTCGGCCCCGACGGTCGCCGACGGGACGCTGTACGTGACCAGCGACGCCGACAAGCTCTCGGCGCTCGACGCGGCGACCGGTGACACAGTGTGGACGACCGACCGCGTCACCGGCGACGGGGCCGCGCCCACGGTGGCCGGCGGGACCGTCTTCACCACGGCCGAGCGGCGGGTCGAAACGGACGGTGAGTCCGTCGAAGTCGACACCATCGAGGCGCGCGACGCGGCCACCGGCGAGGTCCAGTGGCACGCCCGCGTCGACGGGCGTATCGCGTCCTCGCCGACCGTCGTCGACGGCGTGCTGTTCGTGGGGACCGACGGCGGCACCCTCTACGCGCTCGCGGCCGGCGTCGGCGGCTCGAGCGTCGACTCTCGCGTCATGCTGGGTGCGCTCGGACACCACTACGCGTTCGCCGGGGCCGCCGAACCCGAACTCGGGCGCGTCGGCGGAGTGGCCCAGGCGGTTCGCTGGTCGTTCGACGTGGGCGGGAGCGCCTGGCCGTCGTCGACGGTCCACGAAGGACTGCTCTACGTCGGTTCCTTCGAAGACGCGGTCGAGGCCGTCGACGTCGACACCGGCGTGGTAGACTGGACGTTCGAACCAGACAACGGGGTCGTCGCGTCGCCGGTCGTCCACGACGGCACGGTCTACGTCCCGAGTCTGGACGACTCGGTGTACGCACTCGACGCCGCGACCGGGGACGTCGCGTGGTTCTACGAGACCGGGGGGTACGTGAGCGCCTCGCCTGCGGTCGACAAGGACACCGTCTACGTCGGGAGCGAGGACGAAACCGTCTACGCGCTCGACGCCAACTCCGGGGAGGAACGGTGGACGTTCGACGCCGGTTGGGGGGTGGAGACGGCACCGACCGTGCACGACGGGACGGTCTACGTCGGGGGATCGACGCTCGTCGCACTCGACGCCGAGACGGGTGCCGAGGTCTGGACCTACGGCGAGGACGTCGCTGGCGGCGTGTCGTCGTCGGTGACGGTGGCCGACGGCACGCTCTACGTCGGGTGGAACGAATGGTGGCAGAGTGGCGACGAGGGCGGATCCGACGGGACCCTCTACGCCGTCGACGCCGACACCGGCGAGCGGCGCTGGCGGTACGAGACCGTCGGGGAAGCGACCACACCGGCAGTCGACGGCGACACCGTCTACGTCGGGAGCGGTGGGTACCAGCGCCACGACAACGTTCACGCCCTCCATACCGGAGACGGGTCGGTGGCGTGGAGCGACAAGCTCTCCGGTGACGCCACGTCCGCGGCGACGGTCGCCGACGGCTTGCTCTCCATCGGGTCGAGCGCGGGGAACGTCGCCACGTTCGACGCTGCGACCGGCGACCGCCTGTGGACGTACAAGACCGGCGACAGAGTCGAAGCGACACCAGTCGTCGCCGACGAGACGCTCTACGTCGGATCGACCGACCACACCGTCACCGCGCTCGCGCTCGACCGCGACTGGATGCGCGACCTGCGTGCGAGCGGCGACTCGGGACAACTCGGCGGTCTCGCGGCGAACGATGGCCCGCCCGCTGCACTGTCTTCGCTGCCCGTCCTCGGCACCGGCGCGGCGCTCGTCGGGGTCGGCACGGCGCTCGCACTCTGGCGCTGGCGCGGCAGGTGAGTGAGGTGGACTCGCCGAGTCGAGGGGGCATCGACCGGTGGATCACCGCGGTGAGCGGAGGTCGCAGTAGTGGTACGTGCCGTCGCCGACTGCACGGGAGACGGTCTCGCCGGCGACGACGTCGACAGGGTCGTCGAAGGTCGGGCCGTCGTAGACGAAGGTGTGGAACTCGCCGTGTTCGCCACAGGGGTCGACGTCGCCGGGCAGGTCCTCGAGGAACGCGCGGTCGAGTTCACGGCCGGCGAAACTCGCGTCCAGCGCGCTCCCGTCGACGCAGGCGACTCGCGCCCGGAAGCCGGCATCGAGAAACGAGTCGACGAGGTCTGTGGTATCCCGACCCCACAGCGGCCAGTCGCCCGCCACGTCGCGCCCGTCGAGTCGCTCGGCGCGGTAGTCGCGGACGCCTTCGAGAAAGAGGTCCGCGAAGACGACGTGGTCGATACCCCGCTCCTCGTAGTCGTCGACGACCGGTTCGAGCCGGCGTTCGTACTCGTCGTTGCCGGCGTCGGGCGGTATCTCGACCGTTCGGAGCGGGTAGCCGAGACTGGCGGGCTGGCGTTCGAGCAGTCCGCCGCGGACGCCGTGCATACTGACGCGGCCGTTCTCGCGTTGACGGTCGTCAGGAGTTCGACGACCGCCCTGTCGGGGTCGTTCGCGACCTCCCACAGCGCCGTCGCCGCGTCTTTCCCGCCACTCCAGGAGACGACGACCCGGTCCATACCCGGGAGTCAGCGGGTGTGGACAAAACGCTGGCGTGGGCCGTCCTCGCCGCGGCGCGGTGCCGACCGGGCGTTGATATGGTGCGGTCACGACCGGGCGTTGATATCGCTCCGGGCCCGACTCCCCGCATGGACCTGCAGACGCCGATCCACCTCGGCGGCCGCTACGACGTCACAGCGGTGTCGGTCGGGCGGGACCCCGACGACGCGACGGTGCGGGACTGTCCCGTCTGTGGCGGCTACGTCTTCGACGACGACTGGCATCTGCGGGCGACGGTGCGGGACGGCGGGAGTCGCGAGCGGGAGTCGTACGTCTACTGCAGTCACGACTGCTATCGCGACTGGCTCCGGGGCTTTCCGGCGACGTGAGCGGCGTCGCGCCCGTCCGACACTGCGGGGCCGCCGACCGTCCGTCGACCGGCGAACCACAACCCCTACTTGCCCGCCCGGCGACCCGCGAGTATGCAACTGGGCGTCGTCGGACTCGGGCGGATGGGACAGATCGTCGTCGACCGCACTATCGACGCGGGCCACGACGTGGTCGCGTTCGACCTCGACGAGGAAGCCGTCGCGGCCGCCGCCGACGCGGGCGCTACGCCCGCCGACTCGGTCACCGACCTCGCAGCGCGACTCGGCGACGAGAAACGGATCTGGCTGATGGTTCCTGCGGGCGAGGCGGTCGACGCCGCGCTCGACGACCTCGAAGCCCACCTCGACGGCGAGGACGTCGTCGTCGACGGCGGCAACTCCTACTTCCAGGACTCGGTCCGCCGGGCGGAAGCGACCGAGGCCGCCTATCTCGACTGTGGCACCTCGGGTGGCCCCGCCGGCGCCGAACTCGGCTTTTCGCTCATGGTCGGCGGCCCCGCGTGGGCCTACGAGGAACTCACCCCCGTCTTCGACGCCGTGGCGACGGGGCCCGACGGCCACGACCGCATGGGACCGGCAGGGTCGGGTCACTACGTCAAGATGGTCCACAACGGCGTCGAGTACGCCCTGATGCAGACCTACGGCGAGGGGTTCGAGTTGCTCGCGAACGGTCGCTACGACCTCGACCTCGAAGCGGTCGCACGCACCTGGAACAACGGCGCCGTCATCCGCTCGTGGCTGCTCGAACTCTGCGAAGAGGCCTTCCGCGAGGAAGGGTCGGACCTGGGCACCGTCGCCGACCGCATCGAGGGCGGGTCGACCGGAACGTGGACTGTCCAGGAGGCGCTCGAACAGGAGGTGCCGGTGCCGCTCATCTACGGCGCGCTGTCCGAGCGCTTCGACTCCCGGTCGGCCGGCGGCGAGGGGCCCGGCCGGTTCTCGCGACGACTCGCGAACCGGTTGCGGTACGGCTTCGGCCGTCACGAGGTCCCGCGCCGCGAGGAGTAACGCTCTCGTCCTGCCGTGCAGCGAACAGCAGTGAACGCCGGCGATCAGCAGTGGCTGGGGTGATCACCAGTGGCTGGTGTCGTTCTCGCGAACGATCCGCACCGCATCTGTCTCGTGGTCGACCTCGAACTCGTTGATCGAGCAGTACCCCTGTGACTGCGCCAGGATCGCTTCGGCGATATCGACGTCCTTCAGGTGGCCGAGAAGCAGACGAATCGGACCACCGTGGGTCACGACGAGGACGGTCTCTCCCGGTTCGGACTCGGCCAGTGTCGTCTCCCAGCGCTCGAGGACACGGTCACGAACACCCACGAGACTCTCACCGCTTTCCGCTCGTCTGTGGGCTGCCTCTGGACCGGCCTCTCCGAGGTCGTGTTCGGGGAACCGCTCCGGCATCTCCGCCATCGCTACGCCCTGGTAGACGCCGAGATCACGTTCGCGCCACGCCGATTCGAACGTGACCGGTGCGTCGAAATGCTCCAGCAGGATGTCTACCGTCTCCTCCGTCCGATGGAGGTCCGACGACAGAACACGGTCGATTTCGTATCTCGCCGCGAGTGTCGCACCGAGCTGGCCGGCTTGCTCTCGACCGCGGTCGGTGAGCGGCGCAGGCGCCCAGCCCTGCAGTAGTTGCTTCCGGTTCCACGTGGTCTCACCGTGTCGAACCGCAACGATAGTTGTCATTTCTTTCGAGAGAGAGCGAACGGTACCATGAGAATTCTGATCCCGCCCGCTCTGTCCACGACGCGCTCGGTCGACCGCTGGCACCCGGTCGACTGCCGGGCGTGGATTTTTGACGGGTCGACACGCGTAGTGTGATATGTCACCGACTGCCGGCGACGCGGTCGTCGACGTGTTCGAGACCAGCGGCGTCGACGTCGTCTTCGGACTCCCCTGCGAGCAACTGGAAGCGTACTACGCGGGACTGGCGGACTCGTCGGTCAGACACGTCCACGCCCGGAGCGAGGCGAGCGCGGCGCTGATGGCCGACGCCTACGCCCGCGTGAGTCGGACGCTGGGCGTCTGTGACGGCGTCGGCGGACCGGGTGCGGCCTACGCTGGCGCCGGCCTCGCGGAAGCGGCCGGGGCGTCGAGTCCCGTCCTCGCACTGACCGGCGACAACGACCGCGAGATCCGGGGCCGCGGGGCCATCCAGGACGCCGACAACGAGGCGATACTGGCCCCACACACTGTCGAGACGTACGATCCAGAGACACCCGGTCGGGCCGTCGAATCGGTCCGACAGGCCGTTCGCGAGGCGGTCACCGGCGTTCCCGCACCCGTCCACGTGAACCTCCCCGAGGACGTGGTCGACGGCCAACTCGCCGAAGCGGATCCCATGATCGCGGGCATCGACGTCGCGTTCCCGACGACTCGCCCGGCACCGGACGCAGACAGTCTCGACGCGCTGGCCGATATCTTCCGGACGGCCGAGCGACCGGTCGTCCTCGCCGGCGAGGGGGTGCTCAGGGCGGGCGCGAGCGAGGCGTTGAGCGCGCTCGCGGCGGCGACGAACACGCCGGTCGTCACCTCGATGAACGGCAAGGGGGCCGTGGCGGAGGACGCCCCCTACGCGGGCGGCGTCGTCGGCCGGTGGGGTTACTGCGAGGTGGCCAACGACCTCGTCGAGTCGGCCAACGCGGTCGTTGGGCTGGGCTGTCGCTTCGGCGACCTCTCGACGATGGGCTGGACGCTCGTCCCCGACGACGCGACCGTCGCCCACGTCGACCTGGACCCCCACTGGCTGGGGCGCAACTACGACGCCGACGTCGCGGTCCGGGCCGACATCCGCGAGACAGTCGAGGGACTGCTCGAGGCGCTCGGCGTCGCCGACGGCGCCAGCGACGGTGACGGGTTCGACGACCGCGCCGACTACGTCGATACCGTCGCTACCGACCGCGAGCAGTGGCGCTCGGAGTTCGCGGGTCGACTGGAGAGCGACGCGACGCCGATCGATCCCGCTCGCGTCGTCGCCGAGATCCAGGGCGCGCTCCCCGACGACGGCCTGCTCGTCGCCGCGACCTCCTACCCCGGTTTCTTCTCGGCCGCGTTCTACGAGGTGCGCGAACCCGGGATCGGATACATCCAGGCCCGCGGAAGCGACGGGATCAACTGCGCGCTCCCGCAGGCCGTCGGCGCGGCACTCGCGGCGCCCGACCGACCGGTGGTCTGTTTCTCGGGCGACGGCGGGATCGGCTATCACGTCGCGGACCTGGAGACGGCCGTCCGCGAGGACCTGCCCGTGGTCGTCGTCCTCTCGAACAACCAGTCGCTGGGCTCCTCGAAGGCCTCCCAACTGCTCAACTACGGCGTCGACGTCTCGACCGACTTCGCGCCCGAGACCGACTACGCCGCGGTCGCCCGCGGCTTTGGCTGTGCCGGGAGCGTCGTCGAGGATCCCGCCGACCTCGGCCCGGAACTCGAGGCGGCGCTCGCCCGCGAGGGCCCGACGCTGCTCGACGTCCGGACCGACCCCAGCGCCGTCCCGCCGGTCATCCCGGAGTGATAGTGACCACTACGAGCCCCGGCGGTCGCGGGTCGTCGCTGGATGGATTCGCTTCGCTGTGCGCTGTCACCCGCCGACGCGACAGACGGCGAGCAGGTGTGCCGAGAAGTCGGCGACCGAGCGGTCGCCCCGGAGCGTGTCCACGAGGTTCCGGACGTGCTCGCGTTGCTCGTCGGACAGATCCTCGGGTGACTCCGCCAATCGCCCGGCGCCGTAGACGGAGGCCAGCCCCTCCAGACCGACGAGTTCCTCGACGACCAGGCCGGCCTCGGTCAGCAGCACTTCGAGCTCGCCAGCCCGGAAGAAGTGCGTCTCGACGAACCGCGACTCGCGGCCGTCGAGCAGGTCGGCGTCGTAGTCGCCCGACATCGCGAGTTCCGCCAGCAGGTCCAACCGCTCCGAGTCGCGGTCGGTCGCCATCAGCGTGACGAGTAACAGGTGGAGTCGGCCCATCACCGAGACGAAGACGGGGCCGCCGACGGCAGTCACACGTCGGAGTTCGCGGGCCGCGGTATCGCGCTCGTCGACGTCGAGTACGTGCGAGAGCGGGCCGCCGAGACACAGCGTCGCGTCGAAGGAGCCGTCGTCGAAATCGAGGTCGCGGACGTCACCCTCGCGGACGGTGACCCGGTCGCCGAGTTCGCGGTCGGCGACTTTCTCGCGGGCGAGTTCACGCTGCCCCTCGCTGGGGTCGACGAGCGTCACCTCGTACCCCCGCTCGCCCAGCCAGACGGCGTACCGCCCGGCGCCACCCCCGACGTCCAGCACGCGCCCGCCCGGCGGCAGGTACCGACCCAGATACTCGAGGGTCCCCTCCCACTCCAGTCGCCCGACGAGGGACGCGTCGAGGCGCTCCCACTCTTCGTCGTCGTGGGCGTCGTAGTAGTCCTCGGGGTCGTCGATAGGCATGTCTGCAGGTGCTGTTGCTCCGCCGATATACTTTCCGCCGACCGGTGCCAGCACCGCTCCTATCACTACAGAACTCTTTTTCGAAGACCAATTCCTGTCGGAGACAAATGTTTAACACGTTTGGGGCCAGGAATGGGAGGTAATGCGAGACGTGTCGCCGTCGGAGATAGTCGACGGCCCGATCCCGCGGGTGCTGGTGGTGCTGGCCGCGCCGCTCGTCGCACAGCACTTCGCGCTGGTGGCCCAGTCGGTGATCGACCTGTTCTGGGTCGGGCGACTCGGCGAGACGGCCGTCGCGGCGGTCGGGCTCTCGACGGTCGTCGGGGCGCTGGCGGTCGTGCCGCTGTACACGTTCTTCACGGGGGCACAGGTCGTGACCGCCCAGCGTGTCGGTGCCGACGACCTCGTGGCCGCTCGCCGGGTGCCGTTCACGGCGGCCGCGATGGCAGTCTGTGTCGGTGCCGTCGGTGGGGTCCTCATGGCGGTGTTCGCCGAACCGATCCTCGGCCTGTTCAGTGGTGACGACCAGCTCGTCGCGTTCGGGGCAAATTACCTCGCTGCATACGCCTTCTCGGTCGTCGCGGTCGCCGCGAGCGACACGCTGGAAAACGGCTTCACGGGGTGGGGGGACACCCGTGCGGCGCTGTATGTCAACCTCACGGCGATCGCCGTGAACCTCGTCTTCGACCCGCTGTTGATACTCGGGGTGGGACCGTTCCCGCGACTCGAACTGTTCGGGGCGGCGCTCGCGACCGCGATCGGCTACGGCGCCGGGACGCTCCTCGCGCTGGTGCTCCTGGTTCGCGGTCGGCAGGGCTTTACCGTGACCCTCGACGCGGTACGCCCGCGGCTGGATACCGCACGGGAGGTCGTCGCTGTCGGCGTGCCGGTGAGCGGACAGAACCTCGGACGCCAGGGGGCTCGACTCGGGATGGTCGGTATCGTCTCGACCGTCGGCGGCCCGGCGGGACTGGCGGCCTACCACATCGGCGCACAGGTCGCGACGGTCGCGTTCGTCCCCGCACAGGGGGTCGCGGGCGCCGCGACGAGCGTGGTGGGCCAGAACCTCGGCGCCGACCAGCCGAGTCGGGCCGAGTACGCCACCTGGGTCGCGGTCGCCATCGCTGCGGTCGGCCTCGGACTCTTCGGCGTCGTCCAGTGGTTCGTCCCGGGGCCACTCGCGCACCTGTTCGTCCCCGACATCTCGGGCGCAGCTCTGTCGCACACGATTCTGTATCTGCAGATCCTCGCCGTCGGCTACCCGGCGCTGGGCGTCATCTACACCGTCGAGGCCGGATTCAACGGCGCGGGCAGGACGTCGGTCAGCATGTACTCGACGCTGTGTCAGTACTGGCTGGTCCGCCTGCCGGTCGCCGCCGTCGGCGGACTGGTCCTCGCGGCGGGCGTGGCGGCGCCGTTCTGGGCGGTCACGCTCTCGAACGTCGTCGCGGCGGCCTGGCTCGTGGCCTACTTCTATCACTCTACCGAGCGGGGCATGCTCGACCGGGCGACAGAGAGCGCGAGCGCCGCCGACTGACCCTGCCCCGACGGACTCGCCACCGGTCGACAGCGTCTCGTCGCCTCCCTCACCGACCCCGTCATCTTATATTCGCCGTGGGCGAACAGGTGTCAGAACGCGACCTATGAGCGACCCCGAGGGGACAGACGACGCCGACGGACTCCCCGGCGAGCAGTACCTCGGACAGGTACTGGGCGTCGTCGAGGGGGCCGCGTACGTCGTCGACAGCGACGGCCGACTCGTCGATTGGAACGACCAGCTCGCGACGAGGACCGACCGTCCGGTCGACGACCTCCGCGGGCGTCCGCTCGTCGACCTCGTCGTCGGATCCGACCGCGAGACGGTCGCCGACGCCGTCGAGACGGCGATCGAGAGCGGCGAGTCGACGGCAGTCGCGGTGTTCGAGACCGTCGACGGACCCGTGACACACGACCTGACCCACCGGTGCCTGACCGCGCCGGACGGGTCGGTCGCGGGCATCGTCGGTGGCGCTCGCCCGCTGGTCGACGGGCTCGACATCGAGGTCGACCCGGACCTGGAGATCCCTTCTCGAACTCACTTGCTCGAACAGATATTCGAGCAACTCCCCGTGTCGTTGTACGTCAAAGACACCGAGGGCCGGCATCTGCTGATGAGCGCACACCACGCCTCCCGGGTCGACGCGACCGGCAAGACGGACCTGGAACTGTTCGACCCGGAACTGGCAGAGGACACCCACGCCGACGATATGCAGGTCGTCGAGACGGGCGAACCCGTCCACAACGTCGAGGAGTACAACCCCGAGGAGGACATCTGGGTACTCACGTCGAAGGTGCCGTGGTACGACCGGGACGGCGAGGTCGCCGGCCTCGTCGGCGTGACTCGCCACATCACCGAGAAAAAGGAGTACGAACAGGCCATCGAGCGCGAGAACGAACGCCTCGAACGCCTCGCGGGCGTCATCAGTCACGACCTGCGTAACCCGCTGAACGTCGCCCAGGGACGGCTCGAACTGCTCAGAAACGAGGTCGAGTCCGAACACGCGGCGACGATCGCCGACGCGCTCGACCGGATGGAGACGATCATCGCCGACGTCCTGACGCTGGCCCGACAGGGCCAGACGGTCGACGACCCCGAGGCAGTCGGGCTGGCAGCGACGGCCAGAGAGGCCTGGACGACCACCGACACCGGCGAGGCGACCCTGGAGACCGGCGCCGACGCCCGCATTCTCGCTCACTCGGGTCGCCTCGTCGAACTGTTCGGCAACCTGTTTCGCAACGCCGTTGAACATGGTTCAACGAGCCCTGGCTCGCAGGCTCGCCAGGACGCGGTCGAACACGGCGACGAGACGGTGACCGTCCGCGCCGAGGCCATCGACGGCGGCTTCGCCGTGACGGACGACGGCCCAGGGATCCCCGAGAACGAACGCGGGACGGTCTTCGAACCCGGCTACACGACCGCCGACGACGGGACCGGGTTCGGGCTCACCATCGTCCGGGAGATCGCCGACGCACACGGCTGGAACCTGGCCGTCACCGAGAGCACCGAAGGCGGTGCGTGCTTCGAGGTCACCGGCGTCGAATTCGTCGAGTGAGATCGGTCCCGTCGGCTGAGGGGCTGTGTCGCCGGACGGATCGAACGAGTCTCAGTTCTCGTGGTCCGGGCATTCGTAGGCGTCCAGCGTCGTCGCCGCTGGCGGGTCGGTCCGCTGGTAGACGACGTCGACCTCGCAGTCGGCGCGGACACCGACGGTCGTCGCGTTGCCCGGTTCGACGCGGTGTTCGCCCCCGTCGCGTCGGAGGCTCTCGCCGGCCCACGGACCCGGTTCGGTCTGATCGACACCGTCGACGCCCGTGATACCGGCGCCGCGGACGAACAGTTCCTGGCGCGGGACGGCGTCGCCGCCGTCGTGTCTGATCGTGAGCACGCCGTGGGTGTCGTTGACGGGTTCGTAGGTGGTCTCGAAGGCGACCTGTGGGTTTCCGAACGGGGTCCGTTCGTCGACGAGCGCGTCGGCGCCACCGGCGACGCCTACAAGCCCCACGAGGACGCCGAGACAGACGACCGCTGTGAGTGCGAACATCGCCGTCTCACCCAGTTCTACCCCGGAACTGCCGCGGTTCCCGGCGTCGTTCCCATCGTCGTCGCTATCCGCTCCGTCTCCTCGAAGGATCCCGAGCGTGGACGCGACGACCACCGCGAGTACCAGCACGCCCGCGACCAGGGCGGCGACGGCGAGGAGTCGGCCAACGCGGAAGCCGACGAGAAAGCCGCCGGCGACGACCAGTCCGAGCATCGGGAGCGAGAGCGCGGTGATACCGACTGCGGACCAGTACCGAGCGTGGTCGTCGAGTGACCGCCCGTAGACGAGGACGGCGACTATCGCCGCAGGGTACCCCAGCAGGACGACCAGGCCGACAGCCCCGGTCGTCCACATTGCCACCCGCGTCGGGAGCGTCGTCGCGACCGGTTCCACGAGGGGGTCACCGAACGGGAAGCGACCGAGCATCGACGCGACGACGGCCGCGAGGACGGCGACGGCGACGAACTGGCTGGCGAGATAGACCGCGAGTTTCTCCCGTGTGTTCATGGGAACAGCGCGTACAGACAGACGCCGACCAGCGGCGCGAGCAGGCAGTTCAGCACCGTCAGGTACGCCAGCATCCCCCGGCGCTTGAACGGGTTCTCGGGGAACAGACCCGAGACGAGTCGGTAGCCGACGACTTCGCTGGCGGCGAAAACACCGACTGCGACCGTCGAGACCAGCGCCTGTGCGAGCGCACAACTCACCGGCCCGCAGTCGGTCGCGAACACCACCTCGCTCGGGTAGGCGGGCTGGATCCGCGCCGCTTCGGCTCGCGTCAGTCCCGTCTCCTCGAGCCAGTCCAGCAGCGGTCCGGTCGGGTCGCCACGTCCGCACTGGCCGTCGACGCCACTGCGTCCGCTCTGACCCTCGCCCACCGTTTCGAGTCGAACGCCGTTCTCGTGGACCGCCACTCGGTCGACGAGATCCGACCGGTCGTCGGCGAGTGCGAGCGCCGTGACCGCACAGGGGACATCGTTCGCGCCGACGAACTGCGGCGCGCGCTCGGTCGTCCCTTCGTTCGTCGGAACCACCCCGCGCTCGCGGTAGGCTCGCAGGGCGTCGAGTGCGTCCTCGCGCCGGCGACGCTGGTGGGCGTCGAGGTGGTCGGTGTCCGCCGCACGGAGGGCTCGCTCGGTGCGCCGGAGGTGGGCGCGGACGCGGACTCCCGTCAACCAGCGCCGAACCACCAGGAGGACGGTGACGACCGACCAGGCGAGAGTTCGAACGCTCTCAAAAGCCGACTTCGAGACGGTTCCGAGGCCCGTTCGGAACCGCCGTCGCATCTCTGTGGAGAGCATACCGAACCGTCACCTGACCGACGGAAAACGGTTGTGACAGTCGGCCATGGAAACGCCTATTGCGTCGGCACCCCCGGCTTCTGTCGTGTCACGGCACGCCGACGGCGAGGGGGGTCTGGCGGTCGCCGAGGCCCTCCCCGACTACGCCGACGCCTTTCCGTTCGAGCGGTTCAACCGGATGCAGGCCGAGGCGATGCCCGCCCTCCTCGACGGCGACGACAACGTCGTCGTCAGCGCGCCCACCGCCAGCGGCAAGACCGCACTCGCCGAGGCGGCCATCTGTCGCACCCTCGACCGCGACGGGACCGCGCTCTTTCTCGCGCCCCTGCGCGCGCTGACCAACGAGAAAGAACGCGAGTGGGAACGCTTCGAAGACATGGGCTATTCGGTTTACGTCGTCACCGGCGAACGCGACCTGAACCCCCGGCGGGCCGAGCGGGCCGACATCCTCGTGATGACCCCGGAGAAGGCCGACTCGGCCACCCGGAAACACGACTCGCCGCGCTACTCCTTCGTCACGGACGTCGACTGCTGTGTCATCGACGAGGTCCACCTGCTGGATTCCGACCGGCGCGGGTCGGTACTGGAGGTCACTGTCTCGCGACTGCGGCGACTCTGTGCACCCCGCGTGGTCGCGCTCTCGGCGACGATGCCCAACGTCGACGACGTCGCCGAGTGGCTCGACGCCCCGCCCGAGTGCACGTTCGCCTTCGGCGAGGAGTATCGCCCCGTTCCACTCCACGCCGACGTGCGCACCTACAGCCACGGCGAGAACGCCTTCGCCGACAAGTACCGCCGGCTCTACCGCGCCCTGGACATCGCCGAACCGCACATCCGCGAGGAGGGACAGGCGCTCGTGTTCGTCTCCTCGCGCCAGGACACCGTCCAGGCCGCCAAGAAAGCCCGCGACGAACTCACCGAGCGCGACGTCCCCGTGGGCGCGCGCGGTGACTACGATTTCCACACCGACGCGTCCGAACTCTCGAACGACACGCTCCGACAGTCAGTGCTGGACGGTGTCGGGTTCCACCACGCCGGCCTCTCGAAAGACGACAAGGAACTCGTCGAGGCGTGGTTCCGCGAGGGGAAGATCCAGCTCCTCTTTTCGACGTCGACGCTCGCCTGGGGCGTCAATCTGCCCGCCCGCTGTGTGGTCATTCGCGACACCAAACTCCACGACCCCCTGGAGGGCGAGGTCGACATGAGCCCGCTCGACGTGTTGCAGATGCTCGGGCGCGCAGGTCGGCCGGGCTACGACGACCAGGGCTACGCCTGGGTGGTCTGTGACCGCTCGGACGCCGACAAGTACCGCCGCTTGCTCCAGGACGGGAAAGACATCGAGTCACGACTCGCCGAGGACCTGGACGCACACCTCAACGCCGAGATCGCGCTGGGTACCATCGCCGACATCGACGACGTGATGGCGTGGCTGGAGACGACGTTCTACTACGTCCGCGCCCGCAGCGCCCCCGAGGAGTACGCTTCGGAGGGCGACCTGCGCGAACAGGTCAGCGACCGCCTGCGCTCGCTCGTCGAACGAGGGTTCGTCGACCGCGAGGAGATGACGCTCTCGCCGACCGCCGTCGGGCGCCTCGCCTCGAAGTTCTACCTCGGTCTCGACACCGCCCGCGAGTTCGCCGACCTGGCCGAGCAGGCCGAGGCGGCAAGCGGCGCCGACGGGGCGTCCGGACCGATCGACGAGTCCGACGTACTCAGAGCGGTCGCAACGGCTGCCGAGTTCGACAGCGTCAGCGCTCGATCCGACGAGGAAGACGCCGTCGCCGCCGTCCTGGGTGCGACGCCGGACCTGGACCCGGGCGGACGGAAGGTGCTGGCCATCCTCGAATCGAGCATGCGCGGGACGACCCCCTCCGAACTCCGGAGCGACGCCTGGGTCATCCGCCAGAACGCCCTCCGTCTGCTCGCTGCCCTGCGAGCGTTCATCGACCGTTTCGCCGGCGCGCGCGCCGCGAACCTCGCCAGACGGATCGAGGCCCGCATCGAGAACGGCATCAGCGACGACGCGGTCGGGCTGACGGCCATCGACGGCGTCGGGTCGGGACGGGCGAGCCAGCTCGCGGCCGACGGCCTCCGTACCCCGGCGGACGTCCGCGAAGCTGGCGTGTCCGGACTCGTCTCCGCTGGTCTCACCGAGGGGGTCGCCGAGCGCGTCGTCGCGAGCGCCGAGGACCTGCCCAACGTCGTCGTCGAGTGGGGCGACTTCCCCGATTCGATCGCCCGCGGTGCAAACGAGATGTGCGAGGTCGGCGTGCGCAACGTCGGCGGCGACGCCCGCGCGGGGATCCGCGTCACCGTCAACGGTATCGATATGACGGCGAAAAACGCCTATCTGGGCGAATCGACCGTCCCCGTCGGCGTCTTCGGCGGCGACGCCGCGGAACTCACCTACGCCGTCGAAGTCGCCTTCCCCGACCTGCCGCTCCAGCCCGTCGTCGACGAACGGGTCGTCCGTGTCGAGTGACGCTGGGACCGACCGGCACGCGTGGGTCGTCCGGACGACTGTCAGCGTGTGTTTCTCGCCGACGCGTCGTGCGCCCGTCCGACACCGGTGACCCCCCGTTCCAGCCCGACGACCCGCCGCGTCACGCGTCTGTCAGACGAGGGTTCGATCACCGATAACGGACTGAAATGAGATTATAAACGGTCTAAAAAATCCTAAACCGCTCGTAAAACGTCGGAAAACACGGTGAAAGGTCCCGGTCCGGACGGCCAGTCACGTTTAATCGAGCTAACCGGAGTGAAAACACCCTAGCGTTCGACCCTTTATATGGGGTATCCGGCACATGGTGGAGATAGGTGACACCCGATGTCCAGTGCTTCCCCGTTCCGGCGTTCACAGGCGACTCGACCGACCCCCGGTGCACAGTGGCTCGAGCTCGTGGCTCGACCCGTTCGCGCGGCCGGCTTCTGGTCGGCCGTGGCGATCCCCTTCCTGTTGCTCGGCCTGGTCGTGACCGGCACGGCCATAGAGCGCGTGGGACTGTTCCTCGCGCTGGTCGTCGCCAACCTCGTCGCACTGCGAGTCGGCCACGCACACAACCGCGAGTGAGCACCGGGTCACTGCCCTCCAGCCCTCCGTCGCTGCCGGCCCGCTGGCGACTTCACGCCCTCCGACGCCGCCCTCACACCTTCCGGCCCCGCTGGCGTCGCGGGCCTCGTCGCTGACGCTTCCCCTCCACCGCACGTCGGCGAGACTGTGACCGCGTTCGGACTGCTGTGCCGGCTCGACTGGCGGTGTCACGGACCCCGTTTTCCGTTCTCCACCCTCGATCGCTCGGACTGGTTCTCGGCCGGAACCGGTGTCCGCTTCGCGACGAGCGCACGACTCGACAGAGCCACAGGTTTATGTCAGAGAGGGCGACCACCCCGGTCCATGCACGACGAGGTGCGCGTCGTCGCGGGGGAGTGTACGGCGACATTCGACGGTGGTAACGAGCGCGAACACCGCGGCGAGGTCCTGGCGGTGGTCAAACCCGACAACACGGTGTTGGTCCACGACGCCGACGGCTACCAGCCGGTTGCGTGGCTCACCCGCGCCGAGAGCGTCCAGTTCGTCGACGGCCGACTGGACGCCCGTGACGGCGACCAGCGACTCCGGGTGGAGGTCCACGACGAACACGGCAGCGCCCGCCACCCCGTCTCGCCCGCGGGCGTCCCGGTCGGCACGTGTCCGGAATGCGAGGGGGCGCTCGTCCTCTCGTCGGGAGCCGTCACCTGTCTCGACTGCGAAGCCCGCCACAGCGTCCCCCGGGACGCCGCGGTCCTGGACGAGACCTGCCCGGACTGTGGCCTCCCGCGACTGCGCGCCGAACGCGGGCGCGAGTTCGAGGTGTGTATCGACTACGAGTGTGAGTCACTCGACGACCGCGTCACGGAGGCGTTCGACCGCGCGTGGGACTGTCCCGACTGCGGGAGCGACCTCCGCATCCTGCGCCGGGGCGGGCTCATCGCCGGCTGTGAGCGCTATCCCGACTGTGACACCGGCTTCGGCCTCCCGACGGGTGTGATCGCCGACATCTGCGATTGCGGCCTCCCGACCTTCGAGACGCCGACCGGCCACCGCTGTCTCGACACCGACTGTGCACACGTCTGACGTGCGTCAGTCGCTCATCCCCACTGCGGGGCGACTCGGCAGGGCAGCGGTTCGAGAAAATCGGCAATTCAGCCCATCTATAGTGTATATTACGCAGTCTCGGGGGCAGTGACAGTGACGAGACGCTCGAACGTGACGCTCCACAAGGGTTTTGCCCACTGCCATACACCAGATCGAATTGACATGCCCTCCCAACTCCCGCCGCTGTCGGCCGTGGCGTCCGACCGCCGGGTCCGCCGAGTCCGCCGTGTCTCGGAGCGGGTCGCCCGCGCAGTGGGGACGCTGGTGCCCGATTCACGGCAGGCAGCGGTCGACGGCCTGGCCTTCGCCATCGTCGTCACGGCGGTCCTCGCCATGGGCTATCTGAAGGGTGCGGTCGTCGTCACCCTCCCGGTGCCGCCGGCCGTCGCGAGCGAGCCGGTCGTCGTTCCACAGGCCGTGATCGCCTGTCTGAGCATCTCCGGGCTGTTCTGTTGCTCGGCGCTCGTCCTGTTCGGGCAACTGGCCCGTTCGCAGACCGACGAACCACTGCCGACGAACGGCCCGCGCGTCGCGGCGGTGGTCCCCGTCTACCGCGACGCCGCCGCACTCCACCGGAGCGTCGAGAGTCTGCTCGCCTCGTCCTACGAGGACGTACACGTCTACGTCGTCGCCGAACCCGGCGACAGGGCGTCGATCCGCCGCGCCCGGGAGTACACGGCCGACGACCGCGTGACGCTGCTGGTCAACACGCGCTACAGCGGGTCGAAAGCCGGCGCGATCGACTACGCCGCCGCGGAGACCGACGAGGCGTGTCTGGCGGTGTTCGACGCCGACGAGCGCGTCCACCCGAAATTCGTCGCGTCGGCCGTCGGGACACTCGACAACTGTGACGTCGTCCAGGGCCGGACGGTACCGGGACCCGACGGTTCGGTGGAGACGGTCGCCTACTACGAGTCGGTGTTACTGGGCGACCTGAGCAAGCGGCTGCTGACGACGGTGACGGACTTTACGATGGCGGCGAGTCGCGCCGTGGTGATGCGCCGGACCGCCTTCGAGCGAGTCGGTGGGTACGACCCCGCAATGTTGACCGAGGACTACGACTTCGCCTTCCGGTGTTACGAGGCCGGTCTCGACGTCCGCGAACAGCTCGCCTACGCATCGGTGATCGAGGGGGCCCACACCGCGACCGACTGGTGGGGTCAGCGCAAGCGCTGGATGACCGGCTACGCGCAGGTGCTCCACAGCCTGCTCGTCGACTGGTCCCGACCGAAGTCAGTGCAGGCGGCCCGGACCGACGGAGGGAGGCTCACCGGAGGGAAGCTCACCGGGGGCAGTACCTCGCCTGCCCGGACCGGCGGGCGACCTGCGCGAACCGGCTGGACCGATAGACTCGCGCGTCGGCTCCGGAACTACCGGACGGTGCTCTCACCGGTGGTCTGTGGGGCGTCGGTCGTCGGGAACCTGTTCCTGCTGTCGCTGGTCTCGAAGGCGGCCGTGCTGGTGGCGTTCGGGGCACTCGCCTGGCTCGCGCTCCCGGCGGCGACGCTGGCGAGCGCCGCGCTCGCGCTCCGCGTCCACGATACCCGCGTCGGCCGTCTCGACGGCTGGGGGGTGGGTGTCGGGTGGCTGCTCGCACCCGCCGTCCTCCCGCTGTACGGCCTCGTCGCCGTCAAGGCGAGCGTCGAGTATCCCCTCTCCTGGGAGGGGGAGTGGTACAGCGTCGCCAAGGGCGCGTAACCGCCGGCTTCGCGCTCTCCGAAGGCGTCGTCCGAGTTCGCCCTCTCGACAGGCTTCGCCCAGTCACTCACCGACGGTCGCGAGCAGGTGCTCGCGGAGGTCGGCCGGCGACCGGGCGATGTAATCGGCGCGAGAGCGGTCGGTCTCGTGGCCCCCGTCACCGCCACCGTGTCTGAACCCGACGACGTGCATACCGGCTCTGTCGGCGGACTCGATGCCGTGGACGGAGTCCTCGACGGCGACGGTCCGGGTGGGGTCGACGCCGAGTTCACCGGCCGCGCGTTCGTAGACCGTCGGGTGCGGTTTGCCGGGGCCGTCGATGGCGTCGGCACTGACGACGGCGTCGACCGACAGGTCGAAGCGCTCGCGGACGACGTCGATCCAGTCGTGCGGTGACGAAGAGACGATGGCCACGTCGGCACGCTCCCGGAGGTCGGCGACGAGGTCGTGAGCGCCCGGCAGCAACGTCACGTCCTCGCCGTAGATGCGCTCGGCCGTCTCCTCGTACCAGCCCAGGAACTCCCGTCGGTCCATCCCGACTCCGTAGGTCTCGACGAGGTAGTCGTAGATCTCGCGGTAGTTCATGCCGGTTATCTCGTCGATATCGAGGTCGCCGAGGCCGATACGGGGGAGAAGTTCGTCTTTCTCGTAAGGGACCCAGTAGTCCTCGGAGTCGACGAGGACGCCGTCCATGTCGAAACAGACCGCTTCCATGGACGACGCTTGACCGCCGGAACTGAAGGTCTTCCGTTCTCCCGAGCGCGATGGAATCGGGCGGTCGGGCGGACCGTGTGAACCCCGCCCGCTCGCCGAGAGCGCGCACCGGTCCGTGTCGGTCACCCCGGCCGACTCGACCGTCGACTCGCGGACCGACGCGAGAACGGGACGAGCAGTCAGTTTCGACCCGTTCGATTCGACGATTTACATCCTTATATCGAATGGATGTGTCCTAATACTGGCTGTCCGTCCACTCAGACATCGAAAAAGCAGAGTTCCTAAACAGCCAGGGTTATATATAACGCAAACATCACACTAATACGACAACAGGTGCGTGTTTGAAATGCAAAAATGGATATTTTTGGACGTGCTATCGGAAACGAACGTTGGTGAACGACCGGTACCGTCCGACGCCGGCCACGCGGACGGGAGGTGTGTCTGCCGTGGTTGACTGGGTCCCGACGACGTGCATGCGGTGTGCAGTCGGCTGTGGCCACCTCCAGCAGGGGGCAGACGTGGGGTACGGGTTAGACACCGTGCGCGGGAACGCGGCCCACCCGGTCAACCGGGGGCTGGCCTGTCAGCGCGGCATCCGCGAGAGCGCCGACCCGGACGGGGAGTGGCTCACCCAGCCCATGGTCCGCCGGGAGGGACAGCTGCGCAAGACCACCTGGGACGTAGCGATGTTCCACATCGTCGAGGCCTTCCGGGACGCGATGGCCGAGACGCGAGACGGCGTCGCCGTCGTCGGGAGCGGCCAGCAGACCAACGAGGCCGCCTACGCGCTGGGGAAACTGGCCCGCGGGGGATTCGGCACCCGGTACTACGACGCGAACACGACGCTGTGTATGGCCAGTGCCGTCACCGCCTACTACGACGCCTTCGGCAGCGACGCGCCACCCTGTACGTACGAAGACATCCCCGAAGCGCAGACGCACGTCGTCTGGGGTGCGAACCCGCGCGTCGCCCATCCAGTACTGTTCCGGTGGATCAACGACAGCGCCGGTGACGACGACAGCGAACTGATAGTGGTCGACCCCGTCCGGAGCGAGACGGCCGAAGTCGCCGACCGTCACGTCGCGCCCGACCCGGGCGGCGACCTCGACTTCGCCCGCGCGGTGCTCGCCCACGCCGTCGAGACCGACCGCGTCGACGAGGAATTCGTCGCCGAGGCCACCGAGGGATTCGAGGAGCTGTGTGCCGGCCTGCCCGACCCCCACGTCGCGGCCGAACGCGCGGGCGTCGACTTCGACGCCGTCGAGTCCCTCGCCGAGTCCCTCGAGTCGGACACGCTGGTCTACTGGGGGATGGGCGTCAACCAGTCCGTCCAGGGCACCGACACCGCGGGCGCGCTCATCGACATCTGCATGGCGACGGGGAACATGGGACCCGGGAGCGGCCCGTTCTCGCTGACCGGTCAGGCCAACTCGATGGGGACGCGCGTCTGTTCCTCGAAGGGTGGCTGGCCCGGCCACCGGGACTTCGACGACCCCGAGAGCCGCGACCTCGTCGCCGAGACGTGGGACGTCCCGGTCGAGCGCCTGCCCGAGGACACGGGGCCCGGTCCCGTGGGGATCTTCGATGCCGTACTCGACGGCCCGGTCGAAGCGATGTACGCCGTCGCGACGAACCCGGTCGCCGGTGCGCCCGACGCCGCCGCGGTCGAAGCCGCGCTGGAGGAAGCGTTCCTCGTCGTCCAGGACGCCCACCGCACCGAGACGACCGAGTTCGCCGACGTCGTCCTCCCGGCGGCGACCTGGGGCGAGTCCGACGGCACCGCGATCAACATGGAGCGGACCGTCTCGCGGGTGCGCCCCGCGACGGACCTGCCCAGTGGCGTTCGGACGGACGTCGACCTGATCACGAGCGTCGGGAACGCGCTGTTCGACGGGCTCTTCGAGACGGCCGACCCCGAGGCGCTCTTCGACGAGTTCGCCGCGCTCACCGAGGGGACGCTCGCGGACTGCTCGGGACTCAGCTACGACCGACTCGAAGAAGAACTCGCGGTGCGGTGGCCGGCACCCGACCCCGAGACGAGCGTCGCCTACCGCTACTACGAGGCGGCTGGTGACGAGTCCGACGCTGACGACGGGTCCGACACGGGGGGTGACGACGGAGGCGTCGGCACCACCGGCGGCGAGTGGTCGTTCCCCACTCCCTCGGGACGGGCGCGCTTTGCCGGCGGCACCGGACGCGAACTCCCCGAACCGACCGACGAGTCGTATCCGCTGACGCTGACCACGGCCCGCGAGGCCGACAACTACAACAGCGGCGTCCGCTCGCGCCCCTCGCCCGAGGAGCCCGGAGACCTGGTCGCGCGGATCCACCCCGACACCGTCGACGCGTATCTCGACTCGGTCCTGGCCGACGGGAGCGGCGGGGACGGCGCGAGCGAACCGGACGAGGCCGTCGACCCGACGGGCTCCGACGCGGTCGACCCGAAGACCGACGGGAGCGAGCCGACGGATACGCGCGTGCGTATCGAGTCACGGCGTGCGACCGTCACAGCGGTCGTCGACGCCGACGACGCCATTCCCGAGGGGATGGTCTGGCTGCCGATCCACCACCCGGGGACCAACCGGCTGACGATCCCCGCGACCGACCCGCAGTCGGACGAGCCCAACCTCAAACAGTGTGCCGTGCGCCTGACCGCCCCCGCTGCGATGGCTGCCGAACGGAGCGACGCGCCCGTCCGCGCCGACGACTGAGCCATGTGTACACCGACGACTGGGCCCCCACGTACCGAGGACTGACCCCCCTGCTCGCACCGCCGACCGACCTGTTCTGAGTGACCGAGTTCCGATTTTCCACAGTTCAGTACCCATAGACGGCGGTCTCTCGGACAGTCCACAGAACCGTCACACCACTCGCGCGCGGTACTGAGACACCAGTCACACCGGCGCTGAGACCTAGATCTCCCCGTCCCCGGCGCGCGCCGGGCCCGTTCCCTCGCGACCGCGCCGGTTCGGCGGCTCCGACGCCGACGGACGGAAACACGACGTGTGTCCGGTTTCCGCCACGACGGTTCGACGTTTTACATCCTAATATCGACTGGAGACATCCTAATATCCAGGGACTGTCCACCCTCTGCCAGTTTATCTTTATTTCATAAACGGTTAGGATTATATATGGCCTGAACATCACGCTAAAACGGAAACAGGTGACTGAATGCGATGCAAAATTCGAAATTAATGGATATTCAAAAGAAAATGGTAGTTCGTGATGGTTGCACCGGGCGGGGCGAAGTTCCAGCCGGGGAGAATGACGCGGGGGCGGTCGCAGGGGCCGCCGTCGTGAAGACGGCCGTCGCCGGCGCCGTCGCAGGGACCGCGGGGGGTGCGTGAGCGTGGGGCTGATCAAGATGACGAAGTGGCGGACGCTCGTGCTGGCGACCGTCGGCTTCAACTTCTCGTTTCTGATCTGGTTCTCGTTCGCGCCCTTCACCGGGCCGATGGCCGACGAGTTCGGGCTCTCGCTGGCGGAGATCGGCATCCTCGCCAGCGCGGCCATCTGGCTCGCGCCCTTCGGGCGGATACTGACGGGCTGGCTCTCGGACAAGTTCGGCGCGCCGGCCGTCTTCGCCATCGTGTTGACCTACGTCGGCGTGTTCTCGATAGCGAGCGCGTTCGCACAGAGCTACACCGTGTTCTTCATCGAGCGGCTCATCGTCGCGACGGCGGGGATCACGTTCGTCATCGGCATCCAGCACGTCTCCGAGTGGTTCGAGGAAGAACAGCTCGGGACCGCCGAGGGCATCTACGCGGGCATCGGCAACGCCGGGGCGGCCGGCGGGGCACTCATCCTCCCGCGTGTCTTCGGGTCGAACTGGAGCGGGCCGCTGTTCGAGACGAACTGGCGGGCGGCGTTTTTCTACACGGGCTGTGTGTCGATCCTGCTCGCCGTCGTCTACTACACGATCGGTGAGGCGGCCAAAAGCGAGGAGAAGCGCCAGGCCACCGCGGACAACGCCAGCTTCAAGGGCTGGTTCTACACCGCGACCCGCTACGGGACGGTCGTCCTCGCGCTCGCCTACGTGATGACCTTCGGCCTCGAACTGTCGATGAACGGCTGGCTCGCGACCTACTACCGCGAGGGGTTCAACACGGACAGCCTCGTACTCGCCTCGACGTTCGCGGCGACGTTTTCGGTCGCGGCCGGGCTGCTCCGTCCTATCGGGGGCTACGTCAGCGACGTGCTCGCGCGCAACGAGCGGAACATTCTCCCGTTCTTCACGGGTCGGTACCGCGAGCAGTGGACGTTCGTGACGCTGTGTTTCGTCGTTCTGACGATGTTCGGCATGACCCTCGCGGGTCTGTCGGGCGTCGTGCTCGGTGCCGTCGCCGCCGGCTTCCTCGTCGGGACCGCCTGTGCCTTCGCCGAGGGCTCTATCTTCGCGCAGGTGCCGGCGATGTTCCCCAACAGCTCCGGTGCGGTCGCGGGTGTCGTCGGCGGTGTCGGCACGATCGGCGGGATCGTCTACCCGCTGGTCTACTCCGCGCCGTTCCTGGCGAACCTGCACATCGGCTACTCCGTCGTGGCCGTCTCGATGATCCCCATCGTCCTGCTGGCAGCGTGGGTGTTCCAGCCCAAGATCGCGGAAGTCGCCACCCAGAGCGGCTTCGTCGGCGGTAGCCGGCCGGCCGAATCCGGCGCCGCGGGAGACGACTGAGATGCGGTCGGCGCTCCTGCTCGTGGGCCTGGCCGACGCTTCCGTCCCCGAGGAGACGGAGACTGGGACAGGGACGGGGGCGGACGCCGAGACGGGGACAGGGTCGTCGCTCCACCGCGTCGCGAAGACCGTCGCGCCCGCCGTCGAAGATCTCGTCGTCGCCTGTCCGGACGACCAGTGCTCGGCGGTCACAGACGCGCTGGAGGACGTCCCCCACCGATTCGCGGTCGACCCGGCCGTCGGTGAGAACCCCGTCGCGGCCATCCGGGCCGGCGCCCGGGTCGCCACTGGGTGTTCGGTCGCTGTCGTCGCCAGCCACGCGCAGACGGTCGATACACGACTGCTCGAGGAGTGTTTCGAGAGCTGTGAGACCGCCGCAGTCCCGTGTCGCGACAGCTGGCTCTACCCGCTGCAGGCCGTCTACGACACTGCGGCCGTCCGGACGGCCTGTGACCGCACGCTCGCGACCGGGCCGCGCCGGCTCCTCGACGTGCTCGTCCGACTCGACGACGTCACTGTCGTCGACGCGCCCGAACTCGCGGGCGACGACGAAGCGACGAGCCGACGGACCACCCCCACGACGACGCCCGCGAGTGTCGTCGGTAGCTGAGCGCCGTTCGACCGGAATTCCGCCGTCTTTAATCGATATAATGTCTTCATACTTCGACCGTTCGTCCGGATCTTCAGTATATTTTCTGTAATTGTAAACGATCAGAGTTATATGGAAGGCACTCAGCTAGATAAAACGTAAACTGGCGCACGTTCGTTTGGGTATTCGACGAAAATACGGACAAACACAAACTACCGACCGAACCAAATCTGCCAACGAGGGATACAACGATGCCACACAAGAAGGAAGCGTGGAAGGACGAACTGTACGGCGACGCCGTCCGCGAGAAGATAGAGGAGTTCGCAGCGCGGGGCTGGGAGTCGATCCCCGAGGAGGAGCGCGACGAGTGGTTCTCGCGGTTCAAGTTCTGGGGTGTGTTCCACCACCGGGGCGGCCAGGAGTCGTATTTCATGATGCGCCTCACCAACTGTGGGGGCGTGCTCGAACCGGGACAGTTGCGCGCTATCGGCGAAGTCGCCCGTGACTACGCGAAAGGGCCGGTCGACAACCCCGAGTTCGGTGACGCGTGGATCGACTTTACGACGCGCCAGTCGATCCAGCTCCACTGGCTGAAACTCGAGGACATCCCCGAGATCTGGGACAAGCTGGAGGCCGTCGGTGTCTCCTCGCGCTCTGCGGGCGGTGACACGATGCGCAACATCTCGGGCTGTCCGGTCGCCGGCAAGGCCGAGGAGTACGTCGAGTCCCGCGAGTTGCTCGACGATATTCAGGAGGGGATCCGCGGTGACGACGCCCTCTGTAACATGCCCCGGAAGTTCAACATCAGCGTGACGGGCTGTCGTCAGGGGTGTGCCCAGGACTCGATCAACGACATCGGCCTCGAACCGGCACACAAGTTCATCGACAGCGATGAGCGGAGCTCATCGGGCAATCGGAAATCTTCGATTTCCGATGACGGCGAGGAAGTGAAGGGGTTCAACGTCCGCGTGGGCGGCGGCCTCGGCGGGCGCGAGCCCCGCAAAGCGCGGTCGCTGGACCTGTTCGTCGAACCCGACCAGGCCTACGAGACGGTCCGGACGTTCGTCGAGTACTACCACGAGGAAGGCAACCGGCAGAACCGCTCGAAGAACCGCGGGCGCTTTTTCGTCGACGAGCACGGCACCGACGCCATCCGCGAGGAGATGGTCGAGCGCCTGAGCTTCGAGCCCGAGCGCGCCGGGACGGACTTCCGGGGCGAGTACACGTACAACGCCGGCAAGCCCACCGAACGGGGTGCACACGACCACGTCGGCATCTACGACCAGGCCGACGGGAAGAACTACGTCGGTCTCTCGGTGCCCATCGGTCGCCTGCCCGCCGAGGAAGCGGTCGAGCTCGCCGCCCTCGCAGACGCCTACGGCTCCGGTGAGATCCGCCTCTCGCGCCGACAGAACCCCATCATCACCGACGTTCCCGACGGCAACCTCTCGAACCTGCTGAACGAACCCTTCCTGAGCAAGTACAAGCCCGAACCCAACCCCTTCGAGCGCGGGACGATGGCCTGCACAGGGACAGAGTTCTGTTCGCTCGCGCTGACCGAGACGAAAGCCCGCTCGGCCCGCATGATCCGCTGGCTGCGGGACAACACGGAACTGCCACCCGACGTCGACCGCATCAAGATCCACTACTCGGGCTGTACGGCCGACTGCGGGCAGGCGATGACGGCCGACATCGGCCTCCAGGGGATGCGTGCCCGCAAGGACGGCGAGATGGTCGAGGCCCTGGACGTCGGCGTCGGCGGCGGCATCGGCGAGGACCCGTCCTTTATCGAGTGGGTCCGCCAGCGCGTCCCCGCCGACGAGGTGCCGGGGATGATCGCCAACCTCGTCGAAGCCTTCGCCGCCTTGCGCGAGGAGGGCCAGACCTTCCGCGAGTGGGTCGACGCCACCGGCCACGAGACCATCGTCGAACTCGCCGAACCGGAAGAGGTCGAGGGCTACGAGGACCCCTGTCTCACCGACGGGAAACAGTCGTGGTACCCCTTCGACGACGGCGAGAGCCCCGCCCCGACGGACGCCGAGGGCCAGCCCATCTCGGCGGACGACTGACCATGGCCGAACCGTCCACGCGGACCGACGACGAACCGACCTCCGTCGCGGCCTTCGACGTCGCACCGGAACTGGCCGACCTGGAGCGCGACCCGATCGGCGAAGAACCGGTTCGAGACGAAGCGGCCTGAAACCGGACGATTCGACGCGTCGCGGGCCGCCGCGTCGTTCCTGTCACCCGCCGTACCCCACACCGTTTCTGGCGCTCCGTGATGGTTCGCCGAACTGCGCTCGTTTGGTTCGCTGCTCATTGTCGAGGGACAACGAGAGGGAGTAGCGGTATCATTTCGAGTCGGTGTAATTGTCTCGACCGCTATCGGGGTCGCCGCGTCCGCAGTCATCGTCGTGAGATGGGAGCCCTCTGTGCGAACGGGGAACAACGCGACCCGTGAGCCAGCGGCCCGAGGGCTTTCATCGCACTACGTCGAGTGCGGTGCGGTCTCCGGATCGGCTTTCTTCCACACCCACAGCCGCTAGGATGAATGATACACGAACTACACGCCGCTCACGTCCGACCACACTCGGTTCCCCCTACGCTCATTCTCCTGCAGTCCGTGTCACCGGTATGCAGGAATTGACCGATTCGGTATACGTACTCACACAGACGCTCGAGACCGACGAGGGCACCCGGGCGTTCCACCCGGCGGCCGTCGAGACGCCCCGCGGCGTCGTCTTGCTGGACGTCGGCCTGCCCGGTCAGGCGGACGCGATCGCCGAGGAACTGGACGCGGCGGGCTTCGACTGGGGCGACATCTGGGCAGTTCTGGTGACACACCAGGACGGCGACCATGCCGGCGCGCTCGCGACGGTCGTCGAGGAGACCGACGCCGTCGTCTTCGCCCACGAGACCTGCGCGCCCTACGTCGACGGTCGGAAGGAACCCATCAAGGGCGATGGCGACCGCTATCCGCCCGTCCCGGTCGACGTCGAACTCGTCGATGGCGAGACCTTCCGGACGAACGCGGGCCCGATGCGCGTCGTGTTCACGCCCGGTCACGCGCCCGGCCACGTCTCGCTGTACTTCCCCGACGAACGACTCCTGATCGCAGCGGACGCGCTGACTGCCGACGACGAGGGACTACAGGGACCGAGCGAACACTTCACGCTCGACATGGCCGAAGCCGCGGAGTCGGTGGGTGAACTCGCGACGCTCGACGTGGAGACGGTTCACTGCTTCCACGGCGGGACAGTCGAGGCAGACGACGAACGGATCGCCGAGATCGCCGCGTCGCTGTGTGCCTGACGGCAGTCCTGTCGATCAGACCCCGTACAGTTCGCCGAACTTCTCGCGGGCGTAGTCGAGGAAGTACTCCGCCGTCAGTGGCTCGCCGGTCGCACGTTCGATCAGTTCGTCGGTCGGGTAGCGCTGGCCGTGCCGGTGGACGTTCTCGTTCATCCACGCCAGGAGGGGGTCGAACTCGCCCTCGCGGATCAGTTCGTCGACGTCCTCGTCGAGATCCTCGCGCATCGCGGCGTCGAGTTGTGCGGCGAGGACGCTCCCGACCGTGTAACTCTGGAAACTCGCGAATCCGCTCGTCCAGTGGATGTCCTGCAGACAGCCCTCGCTGTCGGTCTCCGGGCGGATACCCAGGTACTCGTCCATCCGCTCGTTCCAGACCCGGGGGACCTCTTCGACGTCGATCTCGCCGCGGACGAGTCGTTTCTCGACCTCGGTCCGGAGCAGGATGTGCAGATGGTAGGTGAGTTCGTCGGCCTCCACGCGGATCAGGTTCTCCGGGTAGACCTGATTGACCGCCTCGTAGGCCTCCCCAGGGGAGAGGTCAGTTCCGAGGTGGTCGTTCAGTGTCGGCGCGAAGTACTCCCAGAACGGGCGGGTGCGAGCGACGTGATTCTCCCAGAATCTGGACTGTGATTCGTGAATCTCGCCGCGGGCCTGGCCGAGTGGCGTGCCGTAGTGGTCCTGGGGCAACCCCAGCTGGTAGGAAGCGTGGCCGTACTCGTGGATAGTGGCCATCAGCGAGTTTAGCGGGTCGGCGGGCTTGACCCACGTCGTCACCCGGCAGTCGAACTGCGTACCCGAAGTAAAGGGGTGGGGCGAGGTGTCGAGGCGGCCGCGCTCGAAGTCGTAGTCCAACTCCTCGAGGGCCGCCCGGTCCAGGGCGAGTTCGGTCTCCTCGCCCCACTCGTCGTCGGGCAGCGTCGCCAGGTCCGGGTCGGCGGCCTGCAGGTCCTCGACGAGCGACGGGAGCGCGTCTTCGAGGTCGTCGAAGACCGACTCGACCGTCGCGAGTTCCAGGTCCGGGTCGACGCCCTCGAACATCACGCGATAGGGGTCGCGCTCGGGGTCGACGTGCTCGGCGCGCTCTCTCTGCAGGTCGCGAATCTCGGCCAGTGTCGGCGCGAACGACTCGAAATCGTCGTCGGCTTTGGCCGCCTGCCAGACCTGCTGGGCCCCGGAGGACGTCTCGGTGATCGTCTCGACGAGGTCGCCCGGGACCCGGGTGGCTTCCTCGTAGCTGCGGCGAGTCTCGCGGACGACGGCGCGCTGGTCGTCGGTGAGGTCGGCGCCGTCGAGTTCGTCCAGCCACTCGCCGACCTGCTCGTCGGTCTGTAGTTCGTGGACCTGCCCGGAGAGGGCCGACTGCTGTTTCGCGCGGGCCGGCGCGCCGCCGTCGGGCATGGTGACCTGCTGGTCCCAGGCGAGGATCCCGCCGGCGTCACCGAGGTGGGTCAGCCGTTCGACGTGAGAGCGTAACTCGTCGTAGGCGTCCGGCGTGTCGCGGTCCGGGTCGATAGTAGAATTGGGCATGCTCGTCCGGTCGGGCGCGCGCTACAAACAGCCTTGGGTCGCGGTTCGGGCGACTTCGAATCGTGGTTCGGACGACGTTGCGTCGTGTTTCGGACGACGTTGGCTCGTGGTTCGGCCGACTGGCGTGGGCCCCCGCTCTCACTCGTCGGCTGGGACCGGCGGGACGTCCCCCTCGGCGGCGACCGCCCGGACGACGTTCACCGTCAGCGAGCGAACGCTGTCGTGGGCCTGCACTGCCCTGATCCGGGCGTTCAGCTCGTCCGTCGAGGCGAACTTGCCGATGGCGACGACGTCGTCGCTGCCGGTCACCTCGTAGACGCCGACCATGCGTCCGGTCTCGCGCAGGTCTTCGACCACGTCTGCCAGTCCCTCGCCGTCGACGTCGAGGCGAAAGACCGCCGTCACGTCGTAGCCGACCGCGTCGTAGTCGACGTCGGGCCGGGAGCCGGCGACGACGCCGGCCGCTTCGAGTCGGCGCAGGCGCCGGGTCGCCGTCGAGGTGGCGACGTCGGCCGCCCGGGCGAGGTCACTCGCGGTGGCCCGCCCGTCGGCCTGGAGCGCCGACACCAGTCGCTCGTCGAGGTCGTCCAGCGTACTGTCAGAGTCCATAGAAATGATCTAGGTCTGTCGTGGCGGGTGACCTCAGACCGCGTCCTGACCGGTCTTGCCGGTGCGGACCTGGTGTGCACTGTCGACGGGCAGAACGAAGATCTTGCCGTCGCCTGGTTCGCCCGTCTGGGCGGCGTCGGCGATGGCGTCGACCACGTCCTGGGCCGGGATGTCCGCGACCACACACTCGATTTTCACCTTCTGGTGGAGGTCGACGACGTACTCCTCACCGCGCCACTGGCCCTTCTTGGCGGGCTGTGACCCGCGACCGGAGACGTTCGTCACGGTCAGCGAGGGGGCGCCGGTTTCGGCCAGCGCCTGTTTCACGTCGCTCAGTTTGTCGGGCCGCACCACTGCCATTACCATCTTCAGTTCGCCGTCGTTTGGTTCGTCAGTCATCCTTGGAGCCTCCGGAAGTGTCGCCGGTGTGGCGTTCGGCAGGGACCGTGTTAGTCTCGTCGGCGGGGTTAGTGTCGCGCACGCGCCCCCCGTCCGAGCGCAGTTCGGGGTCGGTGTCGACGACGCCCTCGGCCGCGAGGCCGCCGTCGGTGACGGCGGTGCCCTCGTCGCCGAACTCGGGGTAGGTCTCGACACCGTGTTCGGAGACGTCCAGCCCCTCGGTCTCGTGTTCGCGGGAGACGCGAGCCTGGCCGACAGCCTTGAACGCGAGCCAGACGAGCGCGGTCGCGGTGATCGTCCAGCCGCCGATGATGAAGACGCCGACCGCCTGTGCGAACAGGCCTTCGAGCATGAAGCCGACGTTCGGGGTGAAGCCGTTCCAGCTGTCGACTGCCACGAACGAGTACATGAGCGTCCCGAGCACGCCGGCGCTGCCGTGGACCGGGAAGACCGCACAGACGTCGTCGATCTTCAGGCGCTTCTCGACGAACTCGAAGACGAGCGGGAGCTGTGCGCCTGCGAGGCCGCCGACGACGAACGCGCCCTGCCAGATCGTCGTGTTCGGGATGGCCGTGATGCCGACGAGGCCGGCGAGCAGACCGTTGGCGACGTAGAGGGTGTCCACCTTGCCGGTCTTGGCCCAGGCGACCGCCCCGGCACCCATCGCGCCGGCGGCCATGGCGATGGTCGTCGTCATCGCGACGCGACCGAGCTGGTCACCGAGGAAGGCGCCCTCGGACATCACGGCGGACGTGCCGACGTTGAAGCCGTACCAGCCGAAGGCGAGCATCAGCGTACCCAGGACGGCGAACGTCATCGAGTGACCGGGGATGACGTTCGAGGAGCCGTCTTCGTTGTACCGACCGAGACGCGGACCGAGCACCGCGGCGGCCGTGAGGCCGGCGATACCGCCCATGCCGTGGACGATCATGCCGCCCGCGAAGTCCTGGAAGACGACGCCCTCACCCAGCACCGCTTCGGTGATGATGAAGACGATACCGTCGTTGCCCTGGGCGACGCTCCAGGTGAAGCCGATGACCATCGGGTAGATGACCGCCGCCAGGACGAACGTGTAGGCGACGTACGCGCGGAGTTTCGCGCGGCCCGCGACCGCACCGGAGACGATCGTCGCCGCCGTCATCGCGAACACCGCGCCGTAGAGCCAGTCGATCCAGCCCGTCGGACCCGAATCGAAGGCGGGCGTGAACCCGCCCCCGCCCATCAGCGACGCGAAGCCCGCGCCGATGACGAAAAACACCGACACGCCGACGCTCCAGGTCAGCAGGTTCTTCGTCAGCTGGTTGGAGACGTTCTTCGAGCGCACCTGCCCCGCTTCCAGCATGGCGAAGCCGGCGTGCATGAAGAAGATCAGGAACGTGACCACCAGTATCCACGTGTAGTTGAGTGCCGTTTCCAGTACCGCGGGGTCGGTCTGCAGTATCGTCGGTTCGATCATGTCGTTCTCGTTTTTTCGATTTTCGCTCGGTGTCGCCCCGGATCGTCCACCCAATCCGGAATCTGAACCGTGATCGTCTTTCTTGCTACGGGATATCCGTCCGACATCCCACTACATAAAAGGGTGGTTTTACGAAACGCTCTATTCGCTATATTTTGTGGACGTTCGTCAGAACTACGGAACAGTATTATCGATATAAGGTTGTAATGCGTCGACAAAATCGACGTTTGTCTCGACGATTTCTGGACGTTCGTCGACCAGATATCGCGGGAAACCCGGGCGAATTCGTCGCGCGCGTCGGGTATACAGCACCGTTTCTGCGCGGCCGACACACAGGACCGAACGCCTCTTTTGACAGTAGTGCCAACGAGCGACCGATGCCAGACCTGGAACTCTACGAGCTGGAAGGGTGTCCGTACTGCGCGAAGGTCAAGCGGAAACTCGACGACCTCGGGCTCGAATACGAATCGCACATGGTCCCGAGCTCACACGCCGAGCGAACGGAAGTCGAGGCAGTCAGCGGCCAGACGGGCGTCCCGGTGTTAGTCGACAATACCAACGGCATCGAAGGGATGCCCGAATCCGACGACATCGTGGCGTATCTCGACCGCGAGTACGGAAGCTAGCGGCGTCGTCGCGCTCGAACAGCGCGAGGGGCCGTCCTTTCACCCACGTTTTCGCCGCGAGTACCCGCGGATATCCGGGCGAGAGACGGATGACCGCGAAGTGGTGTGCTTTTCACCCCGGACCGTCGAGTGAGAGCAATGAGTAGACGTGGCCGGACGATCCGACTGGGGACGCGGGGGTCGGACCTGGCCCTTCGCCAGGCAGCGACCGTCGCCGAACGCCTGGAGGGTCGCCGGTTCGACGTGGAACTGGTGACCGTCGAGACGACGGGCGACCGGATCACAGACGAACTGATCCACCGGCTGGGCAAGACCGGCGCGTTCGTCCGCGACCTGGACGAAGAGGTGCTCTCGGGCGACCTCGACGCCGCCGTCCACTCGATGAAGGACATGCCCACGGAGATGCCCGACGACCTCGTCGTCGCGGGCGTTCCCGAACGGGGGCCGCCCGGGGACTTGCTCTGTACGCCCGACGGTTCCTCACTCGCTGCTCTGCCCGAGGGCGCCGTCGTCGGCACGTCGAGCCTGCGGCGGGGCGCGCAGTTGCTCGCGAATCGGTCGGACCTGGACGTCCAGCCGCTCCGTGGCAACGTCGACACGCGCGTCGAGAAACTCCTCGCGCCGACGGTCCAGCGCGAGTACCAGCGCCGACTGGACGCCGAGAGCGAGGAGACCAACTTCGCCGCGTACAACGACGTCGGCGACGGTGACGACGGAACCGATAGCGACGACGCGGCGACCGACGACGACGAGGACGCCGAGTTCGACCGCACACTCGAAGAGTGGTTCGACGGGCTCGCCGAGGTCGAGCGACGGGCGACCGAACGCGAGGTCGACACCGAGTACGACGCCATCGTCCTCGCGGCGGCCGGACTCGAGCGGATCGGTCTGGCCCACCACGTCCCCCACGAGCGACTCCCGCCGACGGAGTTCGTCCCCGCGCCGGGCCAGGGTACGCTCGCGGTCACGGCCGAGCGCGGTGACCTCGCCGAGGAGATCCGGTCGGTACTGGACCATCCTCACAGCCGGGTCGAGGCGACGGTCGAACGCACAGTTCTGGAGACGCTCGGCGGCGGCTGTATCGCGCCAGTCGGCATCCACGCCGTCTTGCAGGGACCGGTCGTCCGGACGACGGTCAGAGTGCTCGACCGCGCGGGCGAGGAAGAAGTGAGAGGGACCCGGGAGCTCCCGGTCGAACGCCACGACGCGGCGGCCCACGCCTTCGCGACCGACCTCGCCGACCGGGGCGCGGCCGACCTGATCGAGCGCGCTCGTCGCGACGCCGACGCGGAATCCGGCGGAACGAGAGAAGAGCCCGACGCGACCGGGGAGGACGAACAGTCGTGACCGGCACCGTCTATCTCGTCGGCTCCGGTCCCGGCGACCCCGACCTCCTGACGGTGAAGGCGCGCGGCCTCCTGGAGGAAGCAGACGTCGTGCTCCACGACAAACTGCCGGGCCCCGAGATCATCGACCTGATCCCCGAGGGGCGACGCGAGGACGTCGGCAAGCGCGCCGGCGGCGAGCGCACGCCCCAGTCAGCCATCAACGAACGCCTCGCGACTCTCGCCCGCGAGGGCAAGACAGTGGTCCGACTGAAAGGCGGCGACCCGTTCGTCTTCGGACGCGGCGGCGAGGAGGCTGCCTATCTCGCCGACCACGACGTCCCCTTCGAGGTCGTCCCGGGTGTCACGTCGGCCATCGGCGGCCCGGCCGTCGCCGGTATCCCCGTCACGCACCGCGACCACGCCTCCTCGGTCTCGTTCGTCACCGGCCACGAGGACCCCACGAAAGACGAGTCGGCCGTCGACTGGGACGCACTCGCCGCGACGGGCGGCACCATCGTCGTGTTGATGGGCGTCGGCAAGCTCCCCGACTACACTGCCGCACTCGGTGAGGCAGGGATGGCCCCCGAGACACCCGTCGCGCTGGTCGAACGGGCCACCTGGCCCGACCAGCGCGTCGCGACCGGTACGCTCGAGACGATCGTCGAAGCCCGCGACGCGGTCGGCATCGAACCGCCCGCGATCACCGTGATCGGCGACGTGGCCGGCGAGCGCGAGCGCGTCGTCGAGTTCCTGCGAGGCTACGGCGTGGACGCGCCGGACGCGAGCGACTCGGGTGCGGACCCAGACGAGGGGGGCAAGCAGTGAGCGAGGAGTCCGACGCGGTGGCGTCGGGACCCGAGGAATCGGAACCCGAACCACGACTGCGCGTCGCCGTCTTCCGGCCCGACGACGACCGCCTGGCCGACGCCGCGGCGCTGCTCGAATCGCTCGGTGCGACGCCCGTTCCCGACCCGATGCTCGCCGTCGAACCGACCGGAGAGCGACCCCGGGGCGCGGATTTCGTGGTGTTCACGAGCAAGACCGGCGTCGAACTCATCGCGGGCGAACGCCCCCCGGATGGGGGTGACCAGCGCTGGGAACCCGGCGAGGCGACGGTCGTCGCTATCGGTGCGTCGACGGCCGACGCGCTCCGGGAACACGGGTATCCGGTCGACGTCGTTCCAGAGGAGTACTCCTCGTCGGGACTGGTCGAGACACTGGCCGAGGACGTCGACGGGGCGACCGTCGAACTCGCCCGGTCGGACCACGGCTCGGACGTGCTGATCGACGGCCTCGAAGCGGCCGGCGCGACCGTCCACGAGACGGTGCTCTACCGGCTAACCCGTCCCGAGGGCGCCGGAAAGTCGGCACAGCTGGCCGCGAGCGGCGAGCTCGGTGGGGCCGTCTTCACCTCCTCGCTCACGGTCGAACACTTCCTCGACGCGGCGACCGAGCGCGGAGTCCGCGAGGCAGCTATCGAGGGACTGAACGACGCCGTCGTCGGCGTCATCGGCGAGCCGACGCGAGAGACCGCGCGTGCGGCCGGTATCGACGTCGACGTGGTTCCCGAGACGGCCGACTTCGAGGCACTCGCCTGTGAAGTGGTGGAGACGGCCGCCCCGACGTATCACGAGTGACGGCCGCCCCGTTGTGGAGTGATCAGCGAAACGCTTGCACGCGAACCTAACAGGAGTTGCAGATTGGGTAGTTGTGAAATAAACAGCGATTACTGCCAGCACCGCACTTGACGTGGTGCGTTGAAAGCCCTCGGGCCGCTGGCGGTCGCTGTCTCCGAAAATCAAAGATTTTCGGGATGACGAGAGAGCTGTGCTCTCTCGAACCACGCGGGATATTCTCGCTCGAACATCCACACCGCGCCGCACTCGCTCGAATAGAGCCCGCGCAGGCGACTCCGCTCGCTACGCTCGCCGCCACCGACCCTCGCCCTTTCAGTCCGCCAGGAAAATCTGGTTGTACAGGCTGTTTCGACGGTGAATGGTCGGTAGCTGTCGCCACAAATTTGGTCCCTGGCGGACTGGAAGGGCGAGGCGGGGTCGCGTTTATCTAGTCGCCTCAGCGACCTCTATCCGCGCGAGTACGGCGCGGTGCGGTTGTCCGAGCGCGGATATGTCGCTGAGCGACCGCGAGCGCGCCGAGGGCTTCCATCTCACGACGATGACTGCGGTCACGATATTCTGAAAAGGGTTGATTGCTACTTCTCTCACCTGCACGGCACGCCCAAACGGTGTACAGACTACTCAACGATGGGGTGGCTGTCACGACGACCCGTCTCAGTCGTCCGCGGGGTCGGCCGCACGCACGCGCGAGAGGCGCATCGCGTTGCCGGTGACGCCGACGGTCATGCCGGCGTCGCCCGCTAACACGGCGAGCCAGATCGGGACGAGCTGGAAGGGGACCGCGAGCGCGAGACCGGCCTTGACCAGCAGGCTGGCGCCGACGTTCTGGCGGATGACGCTGTTGGCGTCGCCCGCGAGTTCGTAGAGGTACGGTAGTTTCGAGAGGTCGTCGCCCATCAGCGCGACGTCGGCCGTCTCCAGAGCCGTGTCGGTGCCCGCGGCACCCATCGCGACGCCGACCGTCGCCGTCGCCATCGCCGGCGCGTCGTTGATGCCGTCACCGACCATCGCGACGCCCTCCTCGTACTCTTCGACCAGGTCTTCGACGGCCGCGACTTTCTCCTCGGGGAGCAGTTCGGCGCGGTAGTCGTCGACGCCGACCTCGTTCGCGATGGCTTTCGCGGTGCGCTCGTTGTCGCCGGTGAGCATCACCGTCCGCTCGACGCCGAGGGCTTTCAGGCGCTCGACCGTCCACGCCGCCTCGGGGCGGACCTCGTCGGCGACGGCGATCAGGCCTTCGAGTTCGTCTTCGGTACCCACGAGGACGACGGTCTTGCCCTCGGACTGGAGTTCGGGCACCGTCTCCGAGAGCAGGTCGAGACAGTCGTTGCGCTCACAGAGGCGCTGGCTCGTCCGCGTGACGACGCCGCCGTCGGTCGTCGCGTGGACGTGCGAGAGGTCGAAACCGAGGTCCGCGAACAGCCCCGGTTTGCCCGCGTAGTGGAGCGTCCCGTCGAGGTCCGCCCGGACGCCCTTGCCGGTGATGCTCTCGAACTCGTCGATCTCGCGTTCGCCCCGGGACAGATCCGACTTTTCGGCGTGTTCGACGATGGCCTCGCCGATCGGGTGTTCGCTACGCTTCTCCAGCCCGCGAGCACACCGGAGCACGTCTTCCTCCGTGTTGTCGTCGAGTGCGACGACGTCGGTCACGCTGAGTTCGCCCCTCGTGAGCGTCCCCGTCTTGTCGAAGGCGACGGCCTCGACGGCGCCGGTCGCTTCGAGGTGGGACCCGCCCTTGATCAGGACACCGTTTTTCGCGGCGCTCGTCACGCCCGAGACGACCGAGACGGGCGTCGAGATGACGAACGCACACGGACAGGCCAGCACCAGGAGCGTCAGTCCGTTCACGACCGCCTCGGGCCAGGTCGTTCCGAGGACGAACGGGCCGCCGACTGTCACCAGCATCGCGAAGACGACGACCGCCGGCGTGTAGTAGGCGGCGAAGCGCTCGACGAACTGCTCGCGCTCGGTCTTGTTCGACTGGGCGTCCTCGATCATCGTGACGATACGCGAGAGGGTGTCCTCGCCGGCCGCCGAGGTGACCGCGACTTCGAGATACCCCTGCTCGTTGATCGTGCCGGCGTACACCTCGTCACCGGTCGTCTTGTCGACGGGTACCGACTCGCCGGTGATCGGCGCCTGGTTGACGGCGCTGTCGCCCGCCACCACGTCGCCGTCCATCGGGATCTTCTCGCCCGGTTTCACGACGACGACGTCGCCGACCGCAACGTCTTCCACGGGGATGGTCTCCGTCTCGTCGCCCTCGCCGCGCTTGACAGTCGCTTCGTCGGGCGAGAGGTCGATCAACTCCTGAAGCGAGTCCCGGGCGCGGTCCATCGACGCGCGTTCGAGCAGTTCTGCGAAACTGAACAACACCGCCAGCGTCGCGGCCTCGAAGTAGAGTCCCTCGCCGAAGGCCAGACTGGCCGCCAGCGCACCGAAGATCGCGACCGTCATCAGGAAGTCGATGTCGAGGTTCAGGCTCTTCGCCGAGTAGTAGCCGTTCCTGACGATCTCCTGCCCGCCGACGGCGACGGCGACGAGAAAGAGCACGTCGGCGACCAGCAGCGGTTCGCCCACGACGCTCGCGACCTCGGCGTTCGCGCCCGCGAGGACGAACTCGAAGGTCAATCCGAGAGCGAGAAAGACCGCGCTGATACCCGTCTTGACAGCCCGCCCGCTCCGCCAGACGCCGCGGTCGCCGTCGGTACCGTGGTCGTGACTGACGTCGTCGGCGTGGTCGTGACTCCCGTCGTCGGACGCGTCGCTCTCGACGCCGCTCACCTCGTAGCCCGCGCCCTCGACGGCGCTTCTCACGTCGGCCTCGCTCGCGCTCCCGGGGTCGTAGGTCACCACAGCGCGTCCCGTGGTCGGGTACGTCTCGTAGCCAGTCACGCCAGCGACCCCATCGAGGGCGGTCCCGACTTTCTCCGCACACGAGGCACAGTCCATGTCCGGCACCGAGAGTCGGAGTTCGATGCTCTCACTCTCGCGGCGCCCGCTGTCGCCGCCGGTCGTGTCGGTCACCTCGTAGCCCGCGGCTCCGATAGCGCCGACGAAGGCGCTCTCGGTCACCTGACCGGGGTCGTAGCTCACGACGGCCCGACCGGTCGTCGGGTACGTCTCGTAACCAGTGACACCCGCGACGTCCGCCAGCGCGCTCTCGACTTTGCCCGCACAGGAGGCACAGTCCATCTCCGGCACCGAGAGCCGAACCTCGACGGTCTCGGCCCCCGCGCCGACTCCGCCGGAGTTGCCACCGTCACCGGCACTGGTAGGTATCTCCTCGCTGGAACGCCCGTCGGGAGGCGGGTCGTCCTCGGTTCGCTGTGTCCGCTCGGATGGCTCCATTATCTGAACGGAGTGGACGGGCAGTTATTAACCCTGCTGCTACGAAAACGGGGTGATATGGCTGTAGTTATTATTTAGACCTGCTAATTTTAATAAAATACGTCAGACGGTGTCGGTTCCAGGGCAGGTAGTATCCCCAGTACCGCCACACGCGTTTCCGGTCGCTCGCTCACTCCGGGGCGCGCTTGCTTCGTGAGGCGACCACGTCGAGGCCGGGGCTGTAGTAGTACACGGGGTCGGCGTCCGGGCGGGCGAAGCCGTGTGCTGTCAGGAGCGTGTTGGTCTCGATCTCGGCGGCGGCGGGATAGAGCGTCCAGGGTTCGTGTGCGACGTTCGTGTAGCGTATCGACCCGTCCTGGGATTGCGTGTAGAAGCGATAGCGCTCGACGAGGAACTCTCCGAACGGATCCTCGAGCGCGGAGAACGGTTCGCCGGTCGGCCAGTACGTCCCGCGGTAGTGGACCGGGCGGTCGCCCGGGTGACACCGGCGGCTGTCGAACCGCACTCGGCCGTCGTCCAGGCCCAGCGATATCCGCGCGTAGTAGTACGGCAGGTGGTGGAACACGCGTGCGCCGAGGACGCTCGCGATACCCTGTGCGTCGAGACTGAAGAAGTAGACGCTCGGGACGCCGTCGCGGGTCACGTACGTCCGGAGGTTGAGTTCCGGCAGGCGCACACCCAGTCGCTCGGGCAGTCCCTTCGGTCGGACCGCGACGTTGGTAAACGGGACGACCGACAGCCACGCCGACCCGTCGAACACGTCGGGGTCGAGCGCGTCGGGCAGGTGGGCGTCCATCACGTCCGGGTCGACCGGCCAGTTCTCGAACAGGAGGTGGCGCCACCCCATCTCCAGCGCGACGACCATACCGACACTCCGGGGCCCGCCGAGAAATTCCTTTTGACCCCCTATCACGGCGGTTAGAGCCGATAGTCGTCGATGCGAGTCGCCGCGGTCCGGTACGCCAGCGGGACGCTCAGGGCGGCGAGAGCGAGGCCGACCCAGCCGACAGTCGCGACCGCGTCGGGGTTGACAGTCGGATTCGACGGGAGCGAGCGTGTGAGGAGGGCGGCGACCAGGTCCCGGGCCAGTTCGTCCGCGACGACGGCGACGGCGACGACCGACAGCGACAGTGCCGTCCCGAAGACGCCGAAGGCGACCTTGCTGGGCGGGACCGCCTCGCGGGCGTTCCCCAGGTCCAGCGTCTCGAACCGCGGGACAGTCGAGCCGATCCCGGCGGCCAGGACCGACGCCGCGACGACGACGGCAACGGCGGCCGCGCCGACGGCCGCGAGTTGCATGGCGGACTGACCGCCGAGGACGCCGACTCCGACGGCCGCCGCGGCGGTCAGCGGTGCGACCGGGAGCGCCGCGGCGAGGACGTGTCCGCGGACGACTTGCCCGCCGCTGGCGGGCGAGGACAGGAGCGCGGGCAGCGTCGCCCCCTGGGCACCCAGCGGGTTCAGCGGGACGGCCGCGCCGGCCGCCCAGGCGCCGTACCAGACGACGAGCCAAGGTGCATACCAGGGGACGGTCCCGGTGGTGAGGACCTGTTCGCCCAGCGGGATCGCCGCGAGCAGCGGGACGGCGGCGAACAGTAGCTGGAGGGGCGACCGCGCGACACGCCGAAGCGTCGTGACGGCGACTCCACGAGTCGGCTGACTGACCGGCGTCGCCCCGAGGAGTCGACCGACCGGGTCGGCGGGCGGCGTCGCGTCGTCGGCCTCGCCGTCGGCGGCCGGTCGCGCCCGGTCGGTCTCCCAGGCGTATCGCGCCGCTGGGGTGGCCAGCGCCGTCCCGGTGACCACGGCGACACCCCCCGCGACGAGCGCGCCGGCGGCGTTCGTGGGCGAGGCGCCGACCCCGCCCGTCGTCGCGAGCGCGAGGTCCCCGAGCCATCCCAGCGGCGGGGTCCGGAGAGCCGGTTCGATCCGGGCGACGACGGTCGTGAACTCCCCCGAGAACATGACCACGAGGTAGGTGACCCCGACCGCCCCGCCCAGGAGCGGTTTGAGCCTGGTCAGCGTCGCCGACCGCCGGACCAGCCCCTTCAGCGCCAGTCCGAGCGGATAGCCGACCGCGGTCGCCGAGACGACGGTGAGGACTGTGGCGACGCCACAGCCGACGAGCGCGAGTGGCTGTCCCGCACCGAGGGCGATACCGACGTGGCCGGGCACCGCGAGCGCGAGGAGGAAAGGCGTGAACTTGACGGCGCTGGCCAGTAGCTTGCCGCCGACGACGTCGGGGACCGACAGGACGGACAGGTAGTAGCCATCGGCGTCGAGGTCGCCGTTCGAGCCGAGCGCGTCCACGGCGAGTAGCCCGACCGCGAACAGCCAGAGGACGCCCCAGACCGTCCACGCGCCGGTCGAGAGCAGCCACGTCGACTCGTCGGCCGCCAGCGCCTCTCCAGCTGTGCGCCCGAGGTCGAACGCGACCCAGCCCATGAACGCGAAGCCAGCGGCGGCGACGAGCCCGTACAGCACCCAGAAGTCCTGGGCCAGCGCCCAGCGGACGCCCCGGCGAACGTCGACACGGGCGAGTTCGAGCGCCGTCCCGACGTCCGGCCGAGTGCGCCCCTCGCCGGGTACCGACGGCCTGCCGAGTCCGCTGTCGACCGGCCGCTCAGGAGTCGATCCGTGCTCGGTCATGCGTCCCCTCCGAGGCGTGCTCTGCCTCGCTTTCGTCGGGTCGGTCGTCCCCGCTCCCGTCGGGTCGGTCGGACGCCCGCCCGTTCGCCGGTGGGCGGTCGTCAGTCGTGACATCCATGAAGACCGACTCCAGGTCCGTCTCGCCGTCGACGTCGTCCACGGAGCGGGCTTTCAGTTCGTCGGGCGTCCCTTCGGCGACGAGCCGGCCGTCGTCGATGACGCCGACGGTGTCGGCGAGTTCGTCGGCGACGGGAAGGACGTGCGTCGAGAGGAAAACCGTCGTCTCGCCGCTCGCCAGTTCGGCCACCATGTCCCGGACGGTCCGGGCGGCACGCGGGTCGAGCCCGCTCGTCGGTTCGTCGAGCAACACGACCGCCGGCTCGTGGAGGATCGCACCGACGACGCCGACTTTCTTGCACATTCCGGTCGAATACGACTCGATGTGGCGGTCGGCGTCGGCCAGCAGGTCGAACCGGTCGAGCAACCGCTCGATGCGCTCGTCGGCGGCGTCGTCGGGGATCCCATGTAGCCGGGCGACGTGTCTGAGCTGTTCCCACCCGGTCAGTTCGTCGAACACCGGCGGGTCCGCGGGCAGGTACCCCACACGCTCGGTCAGCGCCGGCCGGTTCGTGACGGCCACGCCGGCCACCTCCGCCCGCCCCGCCGTGGGTGCCGTCAGCGTCGTCAACATCCGCATCGTCGTCGTCTTCCCGGCGCCGTTGGGCCCCAGGAACCCGTACACCGACCCCCGCGGGATCGACAGACACAGGTCCGAAACCGCTCGCTTCTTACCGTAGCGCTTCGTCAACCCCTCGGCGACGATAGCGGGGTCGCTCACGACGGATCCACCTCCCGGCTGTCGGGGACGTTCGATGGGACGGGTCTCTGCCTGTCTGTGCTTCGGGGACCGTTCGGGAGGGCGTGGCGGGATCGCGTCATGGGTTGTGTAAAGTTCGGTTGTCGTAAAGTTCTCTTTACAGTAAAACGTATTTTACAGTCTCACTTAATTCTTCGGGAGACGGGTCGAAGCTGAGGAGGGTGTCCCAGCGGTCAGGACGGTCGGTCACCGGGTCGTCCGTCCAGTCAGTCGTCGTCGAAGCCGAGTTCGACCTCGGGGTCGAAGATCTCCTCGATGTGGCAGTCGAAAAAGAGCGCGAGCTTGAACGCGAGTTCGATAGAGGGGTCGTAGCGGTCGCGCTCGATGGCGTTGATCGTCTGGCGGGTGACGCCGACGGCCTCGGCGAGGTCGGCCTGGCTCAACTCGCTCGCCTCCCGCCGGCGTCGGATATCGTTTTTCATGGTCGGTACTTGAGCACGAGGAAGACGGCGCCGTACAGCAGGAACAGCGCCGAGAACCCGAACAGGGCGCCCGACAGCACCGGCGGCGCTTCGTAGCGGCCGGTTTCCTCCAGCGCGAACACCGCCGGCGCCGCGACGATCAGGAGGCCCCCGGCGAGATACAGTGTGACGTTGCTCGCCCGCCGTTCGAGCGCCCGGTCGCGCTCGTCGAACAGCCCTACCGACGTTCCGAACTTGACGGCGACCATCCCGAGCAGGCCGCTCCAGTAGACACCGACGCCCACGAGTGGGAACCCGAGCGTCTCGGCGACGATGAAACCGGCAGCCCCGAGGACGGCACACCCGTACAGCAGATACCGGTAGAAGCGCATCCTCTCGAGGCGCGACTCCGGGGGTACGTCGGGTATCATGGGTGACAGTGAGTGTAAAACACCCTTTACAGAACTCGTACCAGCGCTCGACTTAAATCTGCCGGTGGCCGGAACGAGCGTGGCCGCCGATCCGGCAACGAGGGACCGACCGGCCGGACAGCGACATGCGATTTATCGGTCGGATAGCGACCCGCGATCTACCGACCGGACAGTGACCCGGGATTCCACTCGCCGTCGAAGTTCTCGTGGACGAACGGTTTCGCGTCGGCGCCGGCGTAGGTTCCAACCAGTTGGCCGTCGCCTTCGAGGTAGTACTGGTAGGTCGTGAGTCCCTCCAGGCCAACGGGGCCACGGGCGTGGGTCTTCCCGGTGCTGATACCGACTTCGGCGCCGAGGCCGTAGCGGTAGCCGTCGGCAAAGCGCGTCGAGGCGTTGTGAAAGACGCTCGCCGAGTCGAGACTCCGCATGAATCGTCCGGCACGGTCGCTGTCGTCGGTCACGATGGCGTCGGTGTGTTTCGACCCGTACGTCGTGACGTGCTCGACCGCCGCTGCCAGCGAGTCGACGACTCTGATCGCGACGATCAGGTCGCCGTACTCGGTCCCCCAGTCGTCCTCGGTGGCCGTCTCCATCGCGACGACCTCCCGCGAGGCCTCGTCGCCGCGCATCTCCACGTCGGCCTCGTCGTAGCGCTCGGCGATCTTCGGCAGGAACGCCTCGGCGACGTCTTCGTGGACGAGCAGCGTCTCGACCGCGTTACAGACGGCGGGGTACTGCACCTTCGCGTCGTAGGCGATCTCGGTCGCCATCTCGATGTCGGCCGCCTCGTCGACGTAGACGTGACAGACCCCTTCCGTGTGGCCGAGGACGGGGATGCTCGTGTTGTCCTGGATGTAGCGGACGAACTCGGAACTGCCACGGGGCATGACCAGATCGATCGCCTCGTCCATCCCGAGGACGGTGTCGACGTCCGCGCGGGCCTCAATGAGCTGTGCCCAGCCGTCGGGTACGTCGGGAGCGTCGGAGTCCGAGTCGTCAGTGGTCGCATCCCGGATCAACTCGTAGAGGACGCGGTTGGAGTGACTCGCTTCGCTGCCGCCTTTCAGTATCACGGCGTTGCCCGAGCGCAGACAGAGCGCGGCGATCTGGACGAGCGCGTCGGGTCGGGACTCGAAGATCGTCCCGACGACGCCGATGGGGACGCTACACCGGTAGAGTTCCAGCCCCTCGTCGAGTTTTCGGGCCGCCTGGGTCTTCCCGAGCGGGTCGTCCTGGCCGGCGACGCTACGGACCATCTCCGAGATGCTCTCGAGTTTCGTCTCCGAGAGTTTCAGTCGGTCGACGAGCGCCTGCGTGTACTCGCCCGCTTCGAGGAGTTCCTCGGCCTCGTCGACGTCTTTCTCGTTGGCGGCGAGGATCGCCTCGTGGTTGGCGTCGATCGCGTCGGCGATCGCGTGCAGGGCCTCGGCCCGCGTTTCGTCAGACAGGCCCGCGATCTGCAACGCCGCAGTCTGTGCCTCCTCGACTTTCCGCTCCGTCGGTTTCTCGGTCGCTCGCTCGGTCGTGTCAGTCATCGTCGCCTCCGTTCGTGGGGACGAATACTGTCCCCACCGGTTTGGCGTCACCGATCTTGGCCAGCACGTCGTCCTCGGTGGATTTGGCGATGATAGCGGGGATACCGTGTTCGCTCGCGGCGCGCGCGCCGGCGACTTTCGTCTCGATGCCGCCGAAGGCGGCCGTCGAACTCGCGTCGACCAGTTCCTGGACCGCGGCGTAGTTGCTCCCGACGGCTTCGATGCGCTCGGCCGACGGGTCCGACTTCGGATTGCCGGTGTAGACGCCGCCGACGTCGGTGAGCGTGACCAGCAGGCCTGCGTCGACGCCGATCGCCACAGACGAAGAGAGCATGTCGTTGTCGCCGATGCGCAGTTCCTCGGTCGCGACGGCGTCGTTCTCGTTGATGATCGGGACGATGTCCCACGCCAGCAGTTGCTCGATCGTGTTCTGGAAGTTGGTGAACCGCTCGGGGTCTTCGAGGTCGTTCTCGGTCACCAGTATCTGGGCGACGGTCACGCCGAAGCGCTCGAAGCTCTCGGAGTACTGGCGCATGAGCTGGGACTGACCGATAGTCGACAGTGCCTGTGACTCCTCGACGGTCTCGGCCGTCTCGCCGTTCGAGCCGAGCAGGCCGATCCCCGCACCGACCGCCCCCGAGGAGACGAGCAGGACGTCTTTGCCCTGCCGACGGAGGTCCACGACGTCTTCGACGAGTTTGTCGACTTTCGCCGCGTCGAGGTTCGAGGCGTCGTCGGTCAGCGAGTTCGTCCCGGCCTTGACGACGACGCGTCCGGCCTCGGCCGCGAGTCGCCGGGCCTCGTCGACGACACCCTGTTCGACCGCGTCGCCGACGACGTTGGACTCGACGACCTCGTCGACTCCGGCCTCGTCGACTCCGGCCTCGTCGACTTCGACCGCCTCGCTGTCACTCGTCCGGTCACTCATCGTCGGGGTCCCGCGCAAGTTCCTTCGACCGCTCTTCGGCCGCGAAGACCGCCTCCGCGACCGCCTCGTCGGCGGTGCTCTCTCGGAGCACTTTCATCCCCTCGATGGTCGTCCCCTTCGGCGAGCAGACGGCCTCTATGAGGTCGTCGATGGACTCGTCGGCCTGGAGGACCGTCTCGGCGGCGCCCTTGAACGTCTGTGCGGCGAGTTGCTCGGCGTCGTCGGGGTCGAGTCCGCTGTCGACGCCCGCTTCGGCCATCGCCCTGATGAGATAGAAGACGAACGCGGGACCGCTGCCGTTGACGGCGGTCGAGACGTCCATCTGCGCTTCGTCTATCTCGACGAACACGCCGGCGTCTTCGAGCAGTTCGGCCACGTCATCGCTGATATCGCCACTGACGGCTGCGGCCATGTTCCCCGTCGCAGCCGCGAGGTTCGGCATGACGCGCACGACAGTGGCCTCGGTCCGCGGTTCGAGCAGCGAACTCGGGACACCCGCGGCGATCGAGACGAGCGTCTGGTCCGCCGAGAGGTCCAGGTCGCCGACGATGTCGGCGGTGAGGTCCGGCTTGACGACGACGAAGACGACGTCGGCCTCGGCGGCGGTCGCCATGTCCGTCGTGGTCGTCTCGCAGTATTCGGCGACCGCTTCGAGCGCCCCTTCGTCCACGTCGCAGGCCGTTATGCTGTGTTTGTCCGTCCTGGCGAGGCCGCGCACCAAGGCGCTCCCCATGTGTCCACAGCCGATGACGCTGACGTTGACCATGTTATCTCACCTATCGTCCCGTGAGTGGTATAGCGCCTGTGATTTCCGACCGGGGACCGAACGGGCCCGGATCGTGGACCGGAGGAGCGCCGATCCTGCGTCGTCGGCGTCGTCAGCGTTCCGTCGAATCCGCCGTTCTCGTCGGCGACTCGTGGACGGCCGTCGACGCCCGAATCTCCGTCATCAGGTTTTCTCTCCGACGATAATCGGTGTATCGGTTTTATAACCACTAGTATCTCAGTATCGTACCAACAACTGATGGACCGAACGAAACGTGCACTCGGCAGTCTCTTGATGACACAGCTGGTGGTCCTGTCTCTCTTCACGGGAACTATCGCGTTCTCGGGTACCGCAGCGGCCGCGAACACGACGACGCCGACGCTGACGACGTCCGGGGGTGCCGCGGAGTACGCCATCGGCGACGGTACTACCACGGTCGATCCGGACCTGGACGTGACCGACGGCACACAGAGTATCGATGGCGCCCGGGTTATCGTCGACAATCCGCAAGCGGGCGACGAACTCTCGGTCGACGACAGCGCGGGGTCGCCAGCAGCGAACTACGGCGTCACGGGGAGTTACGACACCTCGACGGACGTGCTGACGCTGGCCGGCCAGGCGACCGCAAACGAGTACGAGGAGATCCTCCGGACGGTCGCGTTCAGGAACACGAACTCGGGTCCCGACCGGACGACGCGGGATATCACCTTCTCGCTCGGGACGAAACTCCCGTACTCCGGTACCAACCACTACTACGAGTTCGTGAGCGACCCCGGTATCGCCTGGGACACCGCGAAATCCGATGCTGTCAGCAGGGAGTACTTCGGACTCTCGGGCTATCTCGTGACGGTCACCAGCCAGGCCGAGAACGACTTCGTCGCGGGCAAACTGCAGGGCGAAGGATGGATCGGTGCCACCGACAGGACCAGCGAGGGCACCTGGAAGTGGGTGACCGGTCCCGAGGCGGGCGACACCTTTCCGCCGACGGGCAGTCCCGACCAGAGCTACGACAACTGGAACGACGGGGAACCGAACGACGTGGGCGGCGAGGACAGGGGTCACTTCCTGTCCGACGGTCTGTGGAACGACCTGCCAAACGATTCCGATATCGACGGCTACGTCGTCGAGTACGGCGGTTCGGCCGGCGACCCGACCATCACGTGGCGCGGGACGAAGCAGGTCGACCTCGTCGACACTACCGACCCGACGGCCGACGCGAGCAACAGTGCGACTTCGGGCGACGAGGACTCCGCGATCAGCTTCGACGGTGGGGCGTCTTCGGACACCGAGACGTCGATCGCGACCTACGAGTGGGACTGGACCAGCGACGGCACCTACGACGACACCGGCGAGACACTCACCCACACCTACGCCGACCCCGGAACCTACACCGTCGAACTCCGGGTCACCGACGAGGGCACCAACACCGATACCGACACCCTCAGCGTGACTGTCGCCGACGTAACCGACCCGGTTGCCGACGCGAGCAACAGCGAGACCGCCGGTGACACGGGGACAGCCATCAGTTTCGACGGCTCCGAGTCGAGCGATAACGGCAATATCGCCACCTACGAGTGGGACTGGACCGACGACGGCACCTACGACGACACCGGCGAGACAGCCTCTCACACCTACGCCGCCCCCGACACGTACACCGTGCGACTCCGGGTCACCGACGGGGGTGGCAACACCGACACCGACACCCTCAGCGTCACCGTCAGTGACGCGACCGACCCGACGGCCGACGCGAGCCAGAGTGTGACCTCGGGCGACGTGGGCACCGCGATCAGCTTCGACGGCGGGGCGTCTTCCGATACCGAGACGTCGATCGCGACCTACGAGTGGGACTGGACCAGTGACGGCACCTACGACGACACCGGCAAGACACTCACCCACGCTTTCGCCGACCCCGGCACCTATTCAGTGACGCTACGCGTGACCGACCAGAACGGGAACACCGACACCGACACCCTCAGCGTCACCGTCGAAACCGGGCCGGTGGGCTGGTGGACCCACCGCGCGACAGTTGGCCGGACCGGCCACGCGCCCGACGCGAACGGGCCGGGCACGCCCGTCGAGAACGCCTGGGTGTTCAACTTCACCGACGACGAGAACGACGCCGACGAGTATCAGGGGAATGCCTACGCGACGAAGAATCCCGCCGTCGTCGACGGCACCGTCTACTTCACCTCCGGGAACGGCAAGGTGTACGCGGTCGACGCCACGACCGGCCAGAAAGAGTGGGAAGTCGACACAGAAGGCTACTTCTGGTCGTCGCCGACCGTCGTCGACGGCACACTCTACGTCGGCGCCGATTCGCGATACGACAGCCAGACCGACGCCTCGGAGGGCGGGTATCTCTACGCCCTCGACGCCGACACCGGCGCCGAACAGTGGCGCTACGACATCGACGCCGGCAGCACGTTCGACGGGACGTACGGTGACTACGGTGCGTACGGATCGTTCCCGGTGGCGGACGGTGTCGTCTACTTCGGCGACGAGAACGGCACCGTCCACGCGGTGGACACCCAGTCGGGCACCGCCGAGTGGACCTACGACGCGTGGCGAGACGACGAGTACGACGACGCGTCCTTCGACCACGGTCCGGCCGTCGTCGCCGGGACGCTCTACATCAAGGAGACCGACGGCCAGGTCTACGCGCTCGACGCCGACACCGGCGCCGAGGAGTGGACGGTCGACGACGGCGACAGATACGGCGGCTGGAACGGGCTAGCTGTGGGCGACGGCACCGTCTACACGAGCGGGTACGACCCCGACACCTCGACGTACCAGCTCGAAGCCTACGACGCCGAGACCGGCACACAGGAGTGGACCGCCGAAACGCCCGGCCAGTACGCGAACCTCGTCGGGTCGCCGGCCTTCGCCGACGGGACCGTCTACGTCACCACCTCGACGGGGAACCTCTCGGCCTACGACGGTGACACCGGGAGCAGACTGTGGACCCACGACGCCACTCCCGAGGGGTACAGCTACGCACGCTACGACTACGGCCCGGTCGTGGCCGACGGCACCGTCTACACGAACCACTACACCTGGAACTACGGCGGCTACGTCCACGCGGTCGACGCCGACACCGGCACCGAGCAGTGGTCGTACAACCTCTCGACGAGGTACCTCTACACGACCCCGACGGTCTGGAACGGCTACGTGTACGTCGGTGGGCAACACTACGAGCGCACCGAGAGCGCCTACACCTACGAGGGACGACTCGAGGCGCTCGGCTCGACGGTCACCCTCTCCGTGACGGACACGAACAGTCCCGTCACCGAGACGGAGTCGCTCACGGTCGAGGCGTCACTGACGAACACCAAGAGCGGGTCGACTACCGAAACGGTTCGACTGCTCGACGGCGGTCGCGAACTCGACTCGACGACAGTCTCGCTCGCGTCAGACGAGACGAAGACGGCGTCGCTGACCTGGGAGACGGTACTCGGTGACGACGGCGACCACGAACTGACCGTCGAGGTCGTCGACGCTGCCAGGGAGACGACGACCGTGACGGTGCTCGACGACCGCCCGCCCGTCGCCCGTGCCGGCGGCAACGTCACGGTCGGCACCGGCGACGAGATCGGCTTCGACGCGACGAACTCGACGGACCGCGACGGGATCGTGAGCTACGACTGGGCCTTCGGCGACGGTACGACCGGCACGGGCGAGTCGGTCACACACGGATTCACTGCCGACGGTAACTACACGGTCACGCTGACGGTCACCGACACGGTCGGCCAGACGGCGACCGACACCATCGGCGTGCGCGTCATCGACGACTCGCTGCTGGTCGCCGACGCCGGCACCAACTACACGGTCGACGAGGAAGCCACCCTCGCGCTCGACGGGACGGGTTCGAAGGCGAGTGCCGGCATCGCGACCTACGCGTGGGACGTCGGCGCGGACGGAACGACCGACGCGACCGGCGCGACGCCGACCCACACCTTCGCCGACCCGGGCACCTATCCGGTGGCGCTGACGATCACCGACGAACTCGGTAACACCGCCACGACGACGACGGTCGTCACGGTCGAAGACGCCACCGACCCGGTCGCCGATGCGGGGCCCGACCGGACGGTCCGCGAGCGAGACACGGTCCGGTTCGACGGGACGGCCTCGACAGACAACGTCGGCGTCACGAGCTACCGCTGGGACTTCGACAGCGACGACGAGTTCGACGCGAGCGGCCCCCGGCCGACCTACGTCTACACCGAGCACGGCACCTTCACCCTCACGCTCGAAACGACCGACGAGGCCGGCAACGTGGCGACCGACACGGCCCAGGTCGAGGTCGACGAGTTCGTCCCCCCGAGCGTGACCGTCCGGATCGACCGGACCGACAGTCCCGTCGTCGCGGGCGAGACCCTCACGGTGAACGTCACCGCCAGGAACGTCGGCGACGCGAGCGCGACACAGACGATCAGTCTCACGGGAGCGAGCGGCGCCGTCCTCGACAGCCAGCAGGTCACACTCTCCAGCGGCGAGAGCAGTCGACTCGCGCTCTCGTGGGCGACGACAGCGGGCGACAGCGGTCGGACGTCGGTCTCGGTCCGGAGCGAGGACGACACGGCGACCGAGCAGGTCTCGGTCCAGCGACAGGCGACGTTCGACGTCGAAGTCGACGGGACGGACGCCCCCATCGACGAGGGCGAGACCCTCACCGTCGACGCCACAGTGACGAACGTCGGCGACGTCGCGGGCACGCAGACGGTCGAACTGTCGGCGTTCGACGGGACGGTCGTCGACTCGACGACGCTCACGCTCGACGGCGGGGCGAGCCAGACCGTCTCGCTCACGTGGGCGACGAGTCGGGGTGACGCCGCGACGAAGTCGGTCTCGGTGAGCACCGACGACGCGACGGCGAGCACCCTCGCTCGCATCGTCGAGTTGACGCCGGCGAAGTACACGGTAGCCATCGAGAGCGCGAACGCGTCGGTCAGTACGAACGAGACGCTGTCGGTCGTGGCGAACGTGACGAACGTCGGCGACCTCTCGGGGTCGGAAAGTGTGAATCTCTCCATCGACGGGGATCGACGAGCGAACACGACGGTCGCCCTCGATGGCGGTGACAACTCGACAGTGACGTTCTCGGTGACGCCCAACGCGACCGACGTCGGCACCCGGACGGTCACCGTCGACGTCACTGGCTCTACGGACTCGACGCCGGTGACGGTCGAGGACGCCACAAACCCGGTCGCCGACGCGGGGCTCGACAGGACCGCTACTGCGGGTTCCATTCTCCGGTTCAACGCCTCCGAATCCACGGACAACGTCGGCGTCACGAGCTACGGGTGGGACGTCGACGGCGACGAGACGACTGATCTCACTGGTCCCAGACCGACCCACGTGTTCGTCGACTCGGGAATGTACACGGTCACGCTGACGACGACTGACGCGGCCGGTAACGACGACACCGACTCGGTGACGGTGACCGTGAAGACGAGTGCGGACGATTCGTCGTCCTCCGGTGGATCCGACGCCGATGACGGTGGCTCAGACGCCGGCGACGGTGATTCCGGTAGTGAAGACGGCGAGTCCGACGGCGATACGCCGTCCGAGGATAGCGAGGGTCTCCGTATCGACGTGCGGCCGGCGGACACGAACGGAACCGGGCCGACGACGGACGAGTCGGTCAGCGTCACGGTCGAGAACTGGCGGGCGGACCGACCGGTCGAGATCGGGCTCGAACCCGGAGGGGCCGGCGACGAAACTGACGGGACGGACGCCGACGATTCGACGGGGAACGCGACCGGCGTGCGAAACGTCACGGTGTCGAACATTCGATTGAACGCGAGCCGCGGTGGCGACTTCACGCTCGCCGTCACGACCCGGGATACCGGCGCGCCGAGCAGTTCGCTCCTGGACGACTTCTCGACCGACCACCGCGACTTCGCACTCGCGACCGGTGCGACGCCGCTCGGGTCCGTCACGGTCGAGCACAGCATCGTCGACGAGGATATCGACGACGTGGTGTTCACGTTCCGAATCAGGAAGGCGTACCTCGATGCGACGGCGATGAACCCGGACTCGGTCGCGCTGTACCGCGAGGAGCCAACACGACAGAACCGGCTTTCGACCGAGCTGGTCGGGGAGACCGACACGGCGTATGTCTTCGAGGCGAGGTCACCCGGGCTCTCGACGTTCACTGTCGGCTCGACGGAGCCACTGTTCGAGGTGACCGACGCTCGCACCAGCCAGCGCAGTCTCGACACTGGCGACCCGGTCGACGTGACAGTGACCGTCGCCAACCACGGCGGCGCCTCGGGCACGTTCCGTGCGGAGTTGCTCGCGAACGACACGGTTGCCACGACGACGGCAGTCGAGGTGCCCGCCGGGAGCGAACGACAGGTCACCGTCACGCACTCGTTTGCCTCCGCAGGGACCTACGCACTGGCAGTCGGCGCCGAGTCCGCGGGTGAGGTCTCGGTGGGAGAGCCCGCGGCGGACTCGGGCCCGACCGAGGACGAGCAGGTGGAGACGCCGAGCGACGAAACGCCGAGTGACGGGACGCCGGCGAACGAGATCGCCACTGGAACGGCGGCGAGCGACGCGGGTGGATCCAACTCCCTCGGTATACTCGGACTCGTCGCGCTCGTGGTCGTGCTGGCCCTCGTCAGTGCCGGCGTACTGGTGTGGCGCCGTCGTGGAGAAGCGACCGAGGAGTAAGGGTCGTCGGCAGGCGACGAACGAGTGAAGGCCGTCCCTCTCGCACGATCGCGCTCGTCGGTGACGATTTTCGACGGTGTCTGGAACCACGCTCCGGGAATGACGAGGGGGTATTCGTCGACAACTCCGCAGACTAGTCTCTCGGCCACGGACCAGATGTGGCCTGTGCGCCGGTGTCGACCGTTCGCGTTCCGCCAGTCGTCCACGGCGATGCGGATACCGCCCCGGACGAGGACGCCTATCGCGGGTTCGGGATCTGTGCATCGTCAAGGAATGTGGCGAACTGCACGTTTTCGGGATATGGATTGCTACAAATCACTAGTCTGCTGATAGGCGATTCACCAGCAGAACTTGTGCTGGAACAGTCTGAAACCGTCGTAGAAAGAGAATCTACTCGTCGTCTTCGGAAGCAG
>Ga0207771_100070_pt1 | contig 72492 bp, 67 predicted proteins | sample A23M2SouthBayCA_2_FD_187731 | JGI IMG/M metagenome (GOLD analysis project Ga0207771, IMG submission 187731) | Aerobic enrichment media microbial communities from Eden Landing Ponds, California, USA - A23 M2 (2) (SPAdes) | ecosystem: Environmental > Aquatic > Marine > Unclassified | place... | reverse complement strand
GCTCGTCGAGCTTGTCCGGTACCTCCACCAGGTCCACCCGACGTTCACCGTCGAGTTGTTCGTCCGCGGGACGGAGGCGGCGCGGCGGGCTGTGCTGGACGAGGACGGGGAGCTCCGGCCCGATGGACTCACCGACGGCGATGTCTACCACGCGCCGACCGTGTTTCAGTTGAAGGCGATGCTGTACCACGCGGGGATTCTGACGGAACGCGGGGCGGAGCCGCATCGGCTAGAGCCGACGGCAGACGTGTGGGCGTTGCGGGACCCGGTGTGAATCGGGGACACCGTGGCGACTGGCAGTATCTGAATTTGGCCGGGATTTGAACCAGAGGAAGACGGTCCGGGCATGCGGCGCTTCGCGCCGTTCCGGGCGTGCGACTTCCAGGGCTCAAATCCCCGGTGTCGGCGCTTCTCGCTCCGGGCTCCCTCCGTCGCTGCCGCTCCTTCGGTCGCCGAGTCGCGAAAAGAGCCTAGGCCGAGATATGAACAAAGATTTCATTATCCCGTGTATAAAATACATAAAGGACGCATGAGTTCACCCCGAGAACAGATAGAAAACTTACAGGAACGTATACGGAACTCGACAGAAATTTCGGACCCCGATCGGGAGGTCCTCATCGAGTTCAGCGAGCAGATGGATCTGCTCAAATCCGAGTATACTGACCACCGCCACGACAAGCTCCTTCGCCACTGCACGATCATGGCCGAGGAGGTTGGTGGATTGGCCGAGGCGCTCGAGGACAAGGAGGCTGCCGAGGATCTCGTTCGGTGGATCAACCGGAACTACGAGAACGAGTATACCAACCACGACTACCGAACGGCACTCCGGGTACTCGCAAAGCGGACTGTCGAGGGGGACGAGTTGCCGGACTCGATCGAGTGGATCCCATCGGGGACGTCGAACAGTCACGACCCGGTCCCGAACCCGGCCGAGATGCTCGACTGGGACGAGGATATCATACCGATGATCGAGGCCTGCAAGAACAGCCGTGACGAGGCGCTCATCGCCGTTGCCTTTGACGCGGGTGCACGGTCCGGTGAGCTCCAGGATCTAACTGTGGGCGACGTCAACGACCACAAGCACGGGCTGCGGATCTTCGTCGATGGGAAGACCGGCCAGCGAGACGTGACGCTCATCCCGAGCGTTCCCTATCTCCAGCGGTGGCTCGGGGATCACCCGGCCCCGAACGATACCACCGCCCCACTCTGGTCCAAACTGAGCGAACCCGAGGAACTCTCCTATCGAGGCTTCCGGCAGATCTTTGAGCTTGCCGCCGATCGGGCGGGAGTCACCAAGCCAACCACGCCCACAAATTTCCGGAAGTCCAACGCGAGCTATCTGGCCCAGCAGGGAATGAGCCAGCCCTACATCGAGGACAGACAGGGGCGGAAGCGTGGGAGTGACGCGACTGCGCACTATGTCGCCCGGTTTGGTGGGGAAGCCGAGGACGACTATGCCCGGATGCACGGGCTCGAGGTGGAAGAAGAGGAACCGGATCCGATTGGACCGGTCAAGTGTCCCCGGTGCGGGAAGGAGACGCCGCGTCATGAGGCGGCCTGCGTCTGGTGCAAGCAGGCACTCGACCACGCTGGGGTTGAGGAGCTTGAAGATGACGAGAGAAAGGCCCGCGAGGCGGTACTTCGGCTCGCGAAGGAGCATCCGGAATTACTCGACGACGTTCAGGGTACCCGTGACTTCTCGGAGCTCCTGGAGGACAATCCAGAGCTTTTCAGCGAGGCGCAAGAGTGCCTTAAGAAACTTAGTGCTGAGTAAGGCCCAGAGATAGATTGTTGGAAGGTTAAGAATTTGAAACAATCGTATCTACCTAGAAAACGCATTCTACGGACGTGCTGCCATGTATACTAAAGCTCCAATAATAGGTACACTTCCGAATAACACAAGCCATAGAGCAGCAATTCCAGATTTCGGCCGGGTACGCCCGACAAGGTCCTTGTAGAACGCGTACGCTGAATAGGGAAGAGAGATCATTCCGAGCATTACTAAAACAGCAGTCAATGTCTCAAACTGCGTTCCACCGGCGACGACAAGTGTAATTCCGATGATGAAAATGAGATGCGGGAGCATTCCACGGCGAAGATAGGTATTCGACGGGTCGAGGAGTCCGCTAAATGAGCCGGCTTCGGGACCCTCGTTGGCCCTCCCCGGTTTGTCAGCTCGTTCGGCCTCCCCTCGCTCCGGCTTATGATACTGGGCCTGCTGGACCAACTCGTCGCCATCCTTGATCCGGAGTAGGTGATTCCCTTGCGCTACTTTCAAAGCGTCTCTAGTGAAATCGGATGTAGTAACGATTTCAACTGCATCCACAGTTTCATTCTGAAGGAGCGATTTATATTCGCGCATTTCCCGTGGCTCAACATTGTTTCCCTTGGAATATCGCTTGGCTTGGATTGCAATGCGTTCGCCATCTTTCTCGACGATCACGTCAATGCCTTTGTCTCTCGAGTACTGTTGAACGTCAATCTCGTCGTAGCCTTTCGCCGCCCAGAGATCGGCGATAAAGTTCTCAAATTCCTCTGGAGAGAGGTTCAGAAGTCCCTCTGTTGTAGTTGGCCACTTGTCTGCCATCAGATAACCAATCAACTACCAGCATCAAAAATTTACAGGGGTGATACAAACTCCACCTACCGCTACTATCTTCCATCTGTTTGATGTATGAGCGATATTTAGTGGTGACTATGGAATCAGTACATAAGTTCGTCACTTCTGTCAGGCTTTAGTGTTTCCAACTAGGAGTGTTATTTCTTTAGTAACTTTTTGCAGGATTCCGGTCAACAAAGGTGGCGCCGTTACTGTATCATATTTAGTTTGGTCCGAAGGAACCGAACCAATTCCTCAAGTTCATCTTCGGGAAATTCCTGTTGTCGGAAGACACCTTTGAACGAGTCCTCGAACCCTTCTTCCTCCAGCACATTGAGAACGGATTCTATTCGTTCGGCCAGTTTCCCCGAATCGCCACGATGTACGTGTTCTCCGATGCGATCGTACTCCGCGTTTGCACCGACAATCAGAAGGTCGCGTGCGTCCGCCAGTCGGCCGCTGTGGAGTTTTAGCGAGAACAGTAGCGAGGGTTCAGGGACCCGAGCTCTCAGGTCCTCTGCTACTTCCAGCGATTCCACCTGACTGTGCTCGTGGAGATATCTGTACGACCACTCGGCGTCAGTCTGCCGGCAACGCAACGCGCCAACCAGTGCGTCGAACTCGACAGCATAGTCGCCCACCGGCTTTTCGTACTGGATCATCCGTCCCTCGTAGACGTTCGAGACGTCATCGTCGGCCTCCTTGGTGTAGCCACGGTCTTGGAGCAACTCGTCGTAGTCCTTGAGCGCCGTTTCGGGGATCACCATGTCCACGTCGGTCGTGAACCGCGTCTGGAATGCTGAAACCGCCCAACCGCCGACCAGGACGTAGGGCAAGTTAGCCTCGTGGACGGCCCGGTGGGTTTCGACGAGTTCGGCTTGGCGCTCGGGTAGACTCATGGATGGCTCACTCTCTGGTCAGCTCGTGGCTGACGTTCCGTGATGGTGTGCATCGATGTCGACATCGTATTCTTCGGAGATGATCTCCAAGGCCGGTTCGTACGCCGGGCGGTTCTCCATCATCTGTTCGACTGTCTCCTCCAAAGGAATGACTGGATTGCCGTCAACCCATTCCGCATCGATGCCATCAGTCGCCGGGAACAAGACGTAGTGAACTGTCTCGTCAACGTCGCTGGGGTCGGGACGGTCCTCCATCGACGTATCGATACCAAGCTGCTCGAAGAACGCAATCCAGCGCTCGATGTCACGGTCGTGGACCGCGATGAAGACCGGGTAATCGTCGTGGCTACGGGCAACCTGGTACCCCTCGTGGGTCCAGACGTACGCCGCGTCGATCTCGGTGTAGGCAAATTCCATCCCGGCGAAGTGGGGGATCACGTACGCCTCCTCTCGCGTTACGGTGCCGCGGCGATACAACGCCGCCATCATCTCGGCATATTGCTGCCGCAATTCGTGATCTATGACCCGAATTCCGTTATCGGTATTAGCGATAATCTGATTGTCTTCTAAACGCTCAATCCAGTCGTATACCCACGAATATGAGACCCCGATCTTCGCTGCGATTCGATTGATTGAATCGCCTCGTTGGGCCGCTAACACGATCTTCGCTGCTGTCGGATCCATAAATCCCGTCATCGCCATAATGGTCTATTGGTTATCTCTAAAGAGATAGCTATACAAAAGGTTGTTGTGCTGAGACCCAACTATGTCAGTAGACAAGGAGGCTGATTCCCTAATGCGATTCTGTGCAGCAAACATGAATAGGAGGATCGATTACTGGGGGGTATTGATGAACAGACCAATAGAAAAGACTACTCCGTTATCGTGGAAGCCCGAAACAAAGGATGGAACAATATCTTTCTTGGGAAAAGGTATATGTGCTTCAAAGACAGACGTCCGTTTGAGCAAACGGGAAAGCAATGTCAGACAATGCTAATTTGACGGAGCCTTGGAAGGGCGACGTAAACGAGGCTGCCGTCGAAGAGTGGAAGGAAAACACCACTGCGTTCGATCGCATCACCTCCGTCATCGATACGACCTCCGAGCCAGCATACGCGAGGGAGATAGCCGAGCGCGCGGCGGTCGCCGAACCGACCGCCCGACGCCACCTGAAGTCATTGGCCGAAGTAGGTCGGGTGACAGCGGTCTCAGCCGACGGCGGGACGAAGTACAAGCGGTCACCGAGTACGCTCGCAATGCGTCGGATAGCGGGACTCCACTCCCACTACTCGAAGGAGGAACTCCAAGATGCCATCGTCGACCTCCGCGAGAAGTTGGCGGCACTTCGTGACGAGCACGGTGTCAGCGACGCTGACGACCTCGCGACCGAGCTGGAGCTCGGTGACGATAGCTGGACGGACGTGTCCCGGATGCGCGACCTCGAGGAGAATCTCGACATCGCCAAGGCGGCCTTGAATCTCTACGACTTTGACCCCGATGGGAGTGGGCCACTCACTACAGATGCCTCGAAGGAAGAAGAGAAATCGGGTCAGTCCGCCGTGGGCTCTCTTGCTGGATTCGGTAGCCAGGGTGCGGCCTGAGAAGCGTCAAAATGTTACCCGACGACGATCTCGACGGTGAACTCGGAACGCTCGACGTTATCGCGATGGACGAGGTTCGCACTGCGTTCACGGGCCTCGACGGCCTCATCGAAGGGGTCGGATTCCAGAATCCCGCTGACCCGAGAATGGTGCGCGTGTATTTTGCTGACGGTATAGGCGACGCAACTGACTGCCGGCTCGATATTCGATGGTACCGGAAAGGGTACTACAGCGTCCACCAGACCGATTCAATCGGCCGGAACTTCCGGTGGGACTACCATCCGAAAGTCGGGGGACCAGACAAGCATTTCCATCCACCACCTGATGCGCCGTCGCAGGACATCGAGCGGTCCTGTCTCACGGCCGAGCAGCCACCTGTCGTTGCTCGGATTGTTCACAAACTCTGGCGGCGGGCCTATGATAGCGGCAGCACGTCACAGTTGAACTCGGCAAAGGGTGATTTGTAGCGTAGTAGAGAGTTCACTGGGTTCGTCCTTCCTGCTAAAAGCAGATATGACGGAAAAATATCGCAAAGACAGCACTCCAGACTTACTGGCTGATATTACGAACAAACTGAATTTTGCCTGAGCGCGGCAGATACGCGACATCAACGCGATTGGCTACCTCACCAATTCTCTCTTTTAACTGTCGTACATCCTTTTCAAACGTAGTATTGCCGTAGCCGTCCCGAGGCCACCAATCCACGAACAGAAAATACCGTCTACCTACGTCACCAGGATACTCGGATAGTGCTTTGATGTCTGTCTCACCACCGCTTCGGAACTGCCCGCTCATATTCATCGAATGCTTGATCTCACATAGTACAGACAGCTGCGTTCTGGGAATATCTACGAAATTCCCGATTCCTTCTTTCTTACCTTGCATCACAACTTCGTTTCCTTCAGGAAAGACCGCAAGGTCGAAATCGGTTTTCGCTCCTCCCCAGATCCCATCATCATAGAACCTGACCTCAGGACGTACGCGCGGGATCTCCTGATTCTCCCGTTCCAATCGTTCGAACAACTCCCGATTTCTCCAGTCTTCCATGTTGCTGTGGTCTTGGCGGTATGTTAGGGGGACGGTTTCTGGAGAAAGTCGCTTACGAAGCTCCCGATACAGCTCTGGCATGACCGGATTCTCATTGCCATAATGAAACGGATGACTTTGGAAGTCAGAAATTAAATGCTGAAGCGTAGCCTCAAATAGCTCTATATCATCAGCGACGGAGGTCATATTTCGTAATTCCAACGTCAGTTACATTAATACTGTTAAAGTTCATGTCATTTATTAAAACATAGCTATCTAAGTGTCCCAAAAATCGTCATCAATGAGGGATTTCTTGCGCCCAGTGAGCAAAGGCTCGATATTCAATACAGCAGCTCAAAGCCATACCATCCTTAGAGTTCCACAGAACCGCCGAACACTATCATATTCGCCCTACCAGTATCCATCAAGTCAGGATTTTTCGAGTGGCCGGGATTTTGAGAGTGGTGTGGCCTTCACGCTTCCATCTCACGACGGATTTGCTCGAGTTGACGTTGCACTTCCTCAATACGCTCTGGCTCCCCGGAATTGGCGACTAGCGCCAACGCATATGCTCTTGCTTCGTCATTGCCGCAGGCAAGCACCCGGCCGATGAGCTCACTGTTCTCACTGACGAATTCGCCGACGTCGTCAGTGGTGCTCATCGAGCGGGCTCCCCCCGAATGTAGTCGGTTTTGCCCGAAGTGGCCGATATCTGAGTGACTCGGAGTAGATCGGGGGAATGAGGCCCAAGTTTGACCGAGGCATCACGGCTGAAGCACAGAGTAGAGAGGCCCGGCCGAGGGAGGAAATTCGAATCAGGAGCAGAGTGCCAAATATACCGAATATTGCCGTTATATCGCCTGTAGTGCTGGTCTAGTCGACCGGATGTAGTACCGTTCGAAGAGTTCCGACCGGCGTTCGAGTCTGTCCTGGCCCAGTCTCTCCAAGCGGGATTGCAACCGTGAACGCCCCGAAGTGAGCGGCCGTTTTCCACCGTCATTTTCTAACTCTGGTTACTAGATACGACCTCGTATGCCAAATCAATTTCGAGTGAAAACAATTTAGTTATTAGGCTATTATAGACTAACCATGGTAGATGACCGAGACCAGGAACTCGGGGAATTGTTCGACGGTGTCGAGGAGGCAACTGGCAGCGTAGAAGAGGGTGATAGCGAACCACTGGTGACCCCAGAGGACCGGCCACGCGGGATCCTCTCGGCGACCGACCGAGAGTATCTCTGCGGGCTGAAAGAATACGCGCAGCCGCAGACGGACGCAAATCGACGGCAGGACATTCGGGAGCGGGTCGTCAACGGGCTCAATGATTTCGCTCTCCTGTATCTCTTTCTCGAAACGGACGAACGAGAGAAGGTAGTTGAGGAGCTCGGCCAGGACGAAACAGAGGAGGCAATCTCGTCGATGACTGCGTTTGCCTATCTCGCACTCGAACAGGACCAGCCCCGGTTCGAGGAGTGTCTCGAACGAGGTATACTGATGGCAGCGAACCGCGACAAACTATTCCAATCAACTGGTCGGGCCACGGATGCGAATGTCTCCATCAGTGTCGAGTACAATCCCGATCCTGAGAAGCTATATCGGCAATTCGAACAGGGAAAGAATCTCACTGATGCCGAGGTTGGTGTGCTGGTCCGAAATGGGAAAATAGATGCAGAAGACCTCGAGGAGCTTCAGGACGAACAGGGGAGATTTCCTGGCGTGTTCCCTGCCGGGCGTCACTGATAGGGGTCGTCCTACAGGTTCGTAGATTCGGCTAGTATCTGCTCAAATTGCGTTTGATATCGATTAGCGTCGCTGGCTTGTACTCTCTCAGTCCGACGTTCGTCTCCTTCTGTGAAGACGAGCTGTAACGCCACCTCGTCCTTCGGAGCGGCCTGCTGTAGTGCACAAGCATACAAGCGCAACTGGGGCCAGTAGTGCTTGGCCAACTTGTCGACAGTCCGCTGGCCAAGGGAATCCGTTTTGTAATCGGTAACGTAGTAGCGGTCTTCGGTCACCGTCAGATGATCGATGTCTCCCACGATGCGTCCAGTGTCCAAGTCAAGTGTGACCTGGAATTCGTCGTAGGAACCGGTCACGTCGGGTTCCGTCTCGAAATCACGGACGTGGCTGACGCCAGAACGGACGTGTTCACGAGCGCGGTCGACGTCGTCAGGCGTGAGCCGTTCGGGCTGCTCCACGACTCGATATGGATGCACCTCCCAGTCGATGTCCACACCACTGAGCGCCAGCTCACAGAGACGGTGCACCAGGGTCCCGAATTCAGTCGACGCGAGCCCCTGCTGACCGTCTACCCGAACGAACGGATCTGACGCCGCTCGTTCGGATGTCGATGCGGAGTCCGTCGTTTGCCCCTCCGATCGATCGGCGATGAGGTCACGAAATTCCGTAGCAGACATCTCCGTCTTCGTCGGACGCAACTCCGGAGACGCAATTTCGACAGAATGCGCTAGCTCTCCTTCTGGCTCGCTGCCGGGGCCGTCGGTCGGTGCTGGTGGCCTACGGACCTCGTAGTTGCTGTTGGACACCTCACAGTGAGCCACACCATCAGTCCGTAACTCCTGCAAAAGCCCGCGGTCCTCCAGAAGAAGAGGCTGAACCAGATCCCGCCAACAAGACGGTGGATCTTCGGGTTCTTCGAGTCCAAGTTCGTCCGCATCGTCCTCCTCGAAGCGGTGAGTGCTCGAAAGGATGAGATGGTCCCGCGCTCTCGTCGTCGCCACGTAGAGGACGCGTTTGGCCTCGGCTCGTTCTTCGCGGATCTGGACGGCCTCTGCCAGCGTCCAGTCGGGCGTTGCAGTCGTTCCGAGTGGGTCCTCGGGATCGGGGCCTTTGATTCCCAGAACCGGGTCTCCATCCACCTCTTCCAGATAGGCGAGGTCCTTCGGGAATCGGCCCGAATCATCGGAGATCGTCGCGTGTCCGCCGGCACCCCGACCGAGTTCCGGCACAAGCACGATGGGGAACTCGAGTCCCTTTGCCGAATGGACCGTCCGCAATTGGACGCCTTCCACGTCGGACGGTATCTCGGCCTCGCCGACGTCGTCATTGAACGAACGTTCCCGTTCGATCCGCTTGAGTACGTCCGCAATCGGTAGCGCCGCCCCTTCTTCCCAGCCTCTGAGCGTTTCGCGGAACTGGTTGACGTTCACGACAGCCTGGGAGGCCCGTTCGTCTGCGCCAACCGCAACCAGATATCCGGTCTCGTCGACAATCTGTGAAATGAACGCACCCCACTTCGTCGAGTGCTCTCTTCGGTCGATGCCACAGGCATTCCGCCACCTCTGTATCCGTTGTGCTGCGGCTTCAAGCGGACCGTCCGCTTCCTGAAGGCGGTCCCACAAGCCCGCTTCGGGATGGTACAGCTCCGCCAGCTCGTCGTCGGTAAATCCGAAGAGTGGTGAGCGGAGAACGCCATATAGCGGAACGTCCCGCTCAGGGTTCTGTAGGACCTGGAGGAGGTTGACCAATGGCTCTATCTCCGGCGTGTCATACAGCGATTGGCCACCGACGCTGGAATAGGGAATGTCGAACTCCTCGAGTGCACGCTCGAACGAGCGCAATCGCGTCGTCGTCCGAAACAGGAGGGCGACGTCGTCCGGTTTCGCGGGTCGGTATTCATCGTCCTCTCTGTCGTAGATGGTGGGAGGGTCCTCGAACAGGCGCGTGAGTCTGGCGGCGACCGCGAGTGCCTCGCGCTCGGCCGATGAATCGACCGTCCGCTCGGCCAACCACGAGTCGTCCATTCCAATCGCAGCAACGTCCTCTTCACGTTCTGGGGTGAGCAGGTATTCGACAGACCCCTCGATATCCGTTCCCTTGTCGCGCTCGGCAGTGAGTCGCTGGGGTTCTGCCTCGTACGGTTCGGGGTCGTCGTCCTCCGGTTCGAAAACCCGAGCAAAGAGGTCGTTGACGAACTCGAGCGTCTCGGGAAGCGAGCGGAAATTCCCGCTCAGTTCCGCGTCCGGTGAGACACCGTCCGGATTCGCCGCGGCGAGTTGGTCGCGGGTCCGGCGAACCATCGTCACGTCCGCCTGCCGGAAGCGGTAGATGCTCTGTTTTTCGTCGCCGACGAGGAAGACGTTCTGCCCGTCGAACTCCGGGGAGTCCGTGCCGGTCAGGAGCCCGATGAGGTCCCACTGCCGTGGGTCGGTGTCCTGGACTTCGTCCACCATGATGTACTCGAACTGGTTGCGAAGTTCGCGGCGGGCCCGGTCGTGGGTTTCGAGGAACTCGACGGTGCGCTCTAAAAGGTCCGAGTAGTCCAGCGCGTTCCGGTCCGCTTTGCGGGCCTCGTACTCGTCTCGGACGACCTGATAGACACGGGCCAGCGCAAAGACGTACGGAGCAGACGTGATTGCTGCGTCCAGGTCGACATCGAGGTCTCGCGATTCCGGCTCGAGGGCATGGATGAGTGTCTGAAACGCCTCTTGCAGTGCCTCATTGTCTGCTTCGCGACCGTGATTCCTCCATCGGGTTGCCGAGCCGGCGTAGTAGTGCGATTGAGAATATACGTTGCCGCTGTTGGACGTGACGGCGTCGCAGACCTCGAGAAACAGCCGCTGGTGGTCGAGGGTAGAGGCCTCATTGATGCCGTCTGCGGGTAATATCGACTCGAGCCGTCGGAGCGTCGCCAGTCCGTCGTCTTCCTCCGCCGCGAATCCAAACTCCTGCCCGGCGAGGCCCTGGATGGTTTCGAGTGCATCGAGAACCTCGTCCCGCGTAGCGAGAGCATCCGCTTCGTTTGGGTCCACCGGACAGGCCCGTGCGACGACGTCTTCCACATACTCAGTTTCTGTTTTTCCAAGCACGGTATCCGCCCACGTGTCGCTTTCCGGCCGCTCGGACACGAGGCCCTGCAGAAGGTTTTGCAGTTCGTCTCGGTCGTAGAGCTGAGCGAGTTGTCTAACGTCATCCGAGATGGCGTCGACGCGTCGTTCCGAAAGCTGAAGCGTTGTTTCGTCCCCACCCTCGTCCAACGCGGTTGCAATAATTTCCCATACGACAGTCGAAATCAGCACGTCGCTGTCGGTTTCGTCGAGGGTCTCGATATCGGGGTGAACGTCAGCCTCAACCGCGTATTCTCTGAGGAGTCGGCTGCAGAATCCGTGGATTGTGTGGACGTAGGCGTCTTCGAGAGCGTCCTTTGCTCGTCGCCAGCGTTCGTATTCGTCAGTGTCCGCACCTGCCAATTGCTGGTCGACGACCTCGCGGATACCGTCCCTGAGCTCCGCCGTTGCGTCTCGGGTGAACGTGATCGTGACCACGTTGGTGGGGTCCAGCGTCGGTTCCTCCTCGAGGATGTGGCGATACCGCTCCTCCAGCGTCGTCGTCTTCCCCGTTCCTGCGCCTGCCGTAATCGCGATATTTCGGTCGAGTTCGAGCGCGGCGCGTTGCTCGTCCGTCAGCTCGAGCTCGTCGGTCGAGTCGTCGCCCGAATCCGACCGTTCGAGGCTCATCGTGTCTCACCGTCAGACCCGGCGACGTGCACGTGGTCACTCACCGACCCAGGCCGGGCAGCAGCCGGGACGTACGCGGGATGGTCCGCCTCGTCAATTGCTTCAATCGCGTCGAACCGGCGATGGTGCCGTACGTCACACACGTCTGCGTAATCGCAATGGTGACAGCCAGCGTCGTCTGCCCCGACAACGGCGGGCTGGAAGGCTCCCGCTCTGATTCCATCAATAGCCCCCTCGATCCGCGAGGGGACGGCCTCGGAAAGGAACCGATCGATCGTCGTATCGAGGTCCCACTCGACGCGGTCCCCAAGCGATGCCGGGTGCCGAACGGTGGCAGGAGGAATGAATACTCGATACTCGCCGTTGACTTCTGTCGGTGCCGTGCCGAGTTCCTCTTCGATCAGGTTCCTCGCGCCAAGCAGGTAGGTGGGAATCTGGAAGTCGAATCCCTCGATGGCATCGCGAGCGTCTCGATGGTAGGTTTTGTAATCGATGACCCGTGCTCCGATATCGTCCCCGTCTGCCGTGATATCGAGACGGTCGATCACACCGTGGACCGGGACGGTCGTCTCATCGGTAAGCCGTACGGGGCTGTCCTCTCCACCGAACCACTCCTCGACTAAGAGGGGGTTACCCCCGTCATCAGAGAGTTCCCGTTCCAGTATCCGGACCAGTAGTCCGCGCCTCTGTTCCTGGGTTTCAGCAGTTCCACTTGGGTGGCCTGGGGGGTCGTAGAATTCGTTATCCCCTGGATCGGCGAGGCCGGCGAAGATGGTCCGGAGTTGATGCCGATCGAACGGACTGGCGAAGTCCGCATCGACCTCATCTACTGCCCGTTGCCCGGCAGCTAACAATCGCTGCTCGAGGTCGTCACGCTCGTATTCCTCTAGCCCGACCGGTCCATCACTGTCGCCCAGCAGATCAGCATAGAAGAACTCCATCGCCTGGTGGACGACATCGCCAACGGCAAAGCGACCGGCGTCGGGCGAGATATCCTCCGGAACAGTGAGATCCAACCCCTTGTTCAGGTAGTATTTGAATCCGCACTCTGCGTACGTGTTGAGTCGCGACGGGCTAAACGGCGTTTTCGTCAGGTCGGTACCGACCCGCTCGAGAGTCTCTTGGTCGAGCTGTCCGTCGTAGCGTGTCGGTTCTGCACTGGCTCGACTGTCGCAAGTAGCCGCCCCGGCCCGCATCGCTTCGACGTGCTCGGACGAGAAGACGCCGTTTGCCCGTGCCGACTCGAGAGCGTCGTCAAGCCGCTCGGGACTGGCGCCAGCTAACGCTCGCTGCACGTCCTCCCGAGAGCCGCGACGTTCGTCCGCCATTCCCTCGGTCTGGTCAAGGGTGGCGACGGACGTGAGCTCCTCGAGCATCGGAGACGGAAGGGCGTCCTCGCCACTCATCGTTTCTGCGTGCGTCGTAACGTGGACAGTCTCCGCGTTAGCAAGAAGCAGGCCAAAGCGATAGCGAGCGAGAGCTCTGTCTCTCTCCTGTGGGAACAGCTCCAGTTCGTCACCGAGCGATTGGAAGTAGCGGGGCCGGGTCGGGTCACTGGGAAAGTGCTCCCGGTTCGCGCCGAGGATGAACAGGTGGGTGTACTCAGCCATCGGCGTGTCCTCGAGACCGACGATGCGAACCCGGCCATCGTCGGGTTGGGAGGGCGGCGAAACACGAACGCCCTGCAGGGTGCTTTCGAGTTCGGCCACCGGGTCCTCTACGCCCCGTTCCAGGACCGGGATGAGCGAGTCGAGGATTTCGGATACCTGTTGGACAGCGCGCTCCTCGTATCCGAGTGTTACTTTGGCAACGTCTGCACGGTGAGTCCCCATTGATTGCTCCGGCGAGGCGGCGCCTTCATCGTCGGAACCAGCAGCGCGAACCGCTCCGACGTCGAACTCGTCGACGTTCGAGCGGAGGGATAGGAAGTCGAGTAGGTCGCCGAAGTGCTCCAGCGCACGTACCCCCTCGGCAGTACGAACAGCTCTCGTTCGTTCGAGGACCTCCTGGAGTGGGTCCTGCAGTGAATCGTCGGCGTGGTCTCGAAGCGAGTCGAGGTCCGAGGAGGGCAGCCGGTCGATGAGTGACGTCAGGGCAGTAGTATCGAGACCATCGAGTGTCACCGCCGGATTCGTGGCCAACCGGGCAAGCTGCTCCGTATCGGGATTCGCACAGAGGCCGATAGCATCGAGGACTGCTCGACCGGCATAGGTGCGTTCGAGGAGAATGCTGACGGACGCAACCTGGGGCACCTCGTACTCCGCAAACACGTCATCGATTCGGTCCCGGTAGGACAGCAGTCCCGGGGCCAGGACCAGCACCTCGGCGGGGTCTGTGTCAGTCGTCGCGAGGAGTTCGCGAAGACGACGTGCCAGGTGCCGGACTTCGCGGTCGGGCGTTGGTGCCTCGTGCCACGTGACCTGGCCCGTAGCGTCGAGTGGTTCCTCCCTCGTGGCTGGCGTGTAGAGTCGGCTTGCGATTTCTATCATCTGGCCTTCGTTGGCGGGTTCGACGTATTCAGGGTCGAGGTCCAGGCCCGAATATGCGCTCAGTGTGGTCGAGAGAATGGAGTCGGTTCCGTCGGGTGTCGGTCCCACGCGGTCACTTGCGCCGGTAGTCTCCCGCTGAGTGGCCGGCAAAACGATGGTCATCGGAAATTCCGAAGCGAGTCGCTCGAAGACGGCCAGCTCGACTGGCGTCGGGTCCACGTATCCGGACACGATTACGTGCTCTATCTCGGGAAACGCTACAGCCAGGGGCCCGGACGCGTCGGCAACGTTCAGAAACTGTCGGCTCCGGACTTCTGCATGAGGATGGGCGAGCTCGTTGCGGATATCAACGTACGACTCAAAGACGGAGACGACGGTCTCGGTGCGTGAGGGGTCTACGTCACTGTTCGACAGGAAATCGCTGACGTCGTCGGTGGAGAACGCACCGTGGGCTTCCAGCTCTCGAAAGAGCTCCGAGAACTGGTCGACGTATCGGCGGGCGTCCTCGATACCATCGTGTCCATCCAGCGCCTGCTCGAGTATCCGTTGGCGTTCCTGGGTTCCGACGTCCGGTGTGGGAGTGACGAGGCGGTCGTGGGCTCGCGAGACGAAGGATGCGAGTCCCTCGGTATTGAGTTGGAGGGCGGTTCGATTGCCTGCCTTGGCCCACGTGTCGCGGTGAGTCTCGAGCTGTGCGTCATTGGCGTCGAGCAGAAGGACGCTTCCTGGCTGCGATGTGGCGTCGGTCGAAGCCCGAGAGAATGCATGGTTGCGAAGATTCGAAAAAGAGGGACCATAGAGCAATGTCGCCCTCGCCATTGTCGTACCAACGCATCATCGACCGGGTACTTGAACTTAGGGACGAGGTGTTAGACGTCTACATCAGATGGTTTAGCCAGTGAGCCGGGTTGCACGCTACCCGTGACATCGCGGGCCGGTCTTCTTACGGCCCGCTAAAGGGGAGAAGAGCGAGTCAAGTTTCCCGGGGGGACGAGAGGGAAGGTTGCCGAGGTGTAGACGTGGAGAAGGTAGCCGCCGTTAGTCCGTTCCTCGATTTTTCGTGACCTCTTCGCGACCCCCGGCTAACTTAAGGTAGTTAATAACTTGGAATTTAGTCATCTACTTATCTTCTCGAACTACGGTTTCCTCAACCATAGTAGATTCATCCGCATCTAAATCATATAGTTCATAGACAATGTCGTTCAAGAATTCTATAAGACGTTCATTCTCCCCCATAATCTCAGACACTTGTTGTTTCTGTTCCAAATATCTTTTAAGACCAGATTCAATGTCATCGATATCGGGAAGAGTGAGTCCCTCCAACCGATCCACCAGCGAATTCGTCGAAGTCGCATTATCTCGGAAATCCGCAAATCCATCTCCCTCCTCAATGGCATAAGGAACGAATGTTTGAATTAGCGCTTCCTCTATTTCATTTAAGCCGATAAATTCGATAGCCGGAAGGAACTCTGTTTCTGCATATCCCCATTGGTCTGTCTCAAACTCGTCTTTATTTTCGGGTTTATAACGTGCTGTCGCCTCAACCGCCACCTTCTGGTTTTTCTGCTGAATTCTCACGCTACCCACACGAAGGCCATCGTATTCATCGGCCGTGTTTGACAATATAGATGAGGAGACACCACTCGCAGGCTGATATCCAGAAATGTCTGATAGAGCCCTTCCATTTTCATACGACCCCAGATAGTCCATCAGATCCAGGTTGTATGCAGCCCTCTCATTCTTATTGGAGGATATCTTATCCGCAACAATACACAGCGTATCGTGCATAGCTACATTAACCGCATTAGTATCTAATAGATCTTCTAAGCCCGTATTAGTCGATATATCCCCCGTTGCAACTCTTTGAGGAGTGGATTCGATTGTATTCTCGTCATCGGTGGTGAGGTGACGCCGGTTCGTAAATTCAATAGCTGGAATGGGAATTCCCTTAACATATTGAGTCTTGTACCTCCGATAACCGCCACGCACTTTTGGTGACATTCGATCAAAAAGATAGTCTAGCAGATTACTGTTCAAGACAGCAGTGAGGTATTGACTATCATATCCGGCCAATTCATCGTTGCGAACAAGATAGTAGACCGTATCCAGACACGCTAGTCCACCCTCTTGATCGTACGCAAACCTATTTTCAGGTGAAATGTCGGGGAAGACGATTTTCTCATTGAGCATGCCTGGGGCCTCATACTGTAGCTCATACCACTCGTAACCCTGATCCACCAGACGCTCTCCGTAGTTCTTTCTGGCGAGTAATTCATCCTCAAAGTTTGTGAGATGAGATATGATGTTTGGAATCTCTTCGGGATCAGCCAGTTCGGGTTCGCCTGCCGTTACATTATATGGATAAATAAATTGGGATAGCCTCTTCGGATCTTCAGTATAGAATTGATCAACATCACCTCCGCGAAGTACGCGCTTTATATAGTCCTCTTCGAGATCTCTCTCTTCAATAGTGTCTTCATCTACGAGGTAAGCTTCTATCTTGCCCGAGATAGCACCCTTCCCAATCTGCTCGGCAAATTGGTCAAGTGCTACCGTGTCAGCTGAAACAACCCCGTCAGACACAAATGGGTGCCAGATATCTGTATCAAGGGCAGACTGGCGAATTTCCCAACCCGGACCGTCGCCATTCAGTTTTTTCTCCATTTTATTTCGATCGGATTCGCGGATATCTCGCCACCGAAATGTATACTCATCCTCAGGACTGCTCTTCTTCCGTAAAAGAATCAGCGGATACGCAGTTATATCGAAGACAGGAGAATCATGGAAATCGATTATTTCTTTTATTGTCTCATCTTCTGCAATATTGCCGCGTATTTTGGAGCCATACTTAGCCTTCATGAATTTGTTTTGGACGATATAGCCGGTGTTCCCCCCAGACCGGAGGAGATCAGATGCAGCCTCCATAAACAATACATATATGTCACCCTTCATTTTGAAAGTGTCAAAGTTTGTTCTGTAGTAGTCTCGAATCTCGTCAGGGAGAATCTTGAAGATGATATACGGAGGATTACCTATGACTGCATCAAATCCGGATTTCACCTTTTCACCACCCTCTTCTGTGTAAAACACCTCAGGGAATTCCAACTTCCAGTGGAAGAATTGTTTATCAGATGCCAATTGTTGAGCCTGTTTAAACCATGTAGAAGACGAGATCTCCTCCCACCTTTCGTCGTCTTCCAGAGATGCAGCCATATTCTCAAAATCAGTTTCAGAGATTGAGTCTAAGCCGAAGTCTTTCGCTGTTCGGGCGTTTGCTATCGCCTCTATGCGTTGTCGAAGTTGATTTTGTTCAAATTCGTCATATTTTGACTCTATCTCTTTAACATCAGCGAGGTCTTGATTTTCTATAGCAATGAAATCCTGATATATCCTCATTAGTTGCTCAATCGTTCCTTTTCGCGCTATTCCAAAGTCAGCTAACGTGGTGTCGTTCTCTCCGTTGTTAGCATCTGACTCCAAGCTATCAATCTCTTCAATATCACTTCCAACCAGAGAGTTCCCTGTCTTCAGGTGGTGATCCAAGAACGCAAGCGGCTGTTCAGCCGCGAGTGTCCTGAGCCAGAGCGAAACTTTCGCGAGCTCGACGGCCAGCGGGTTCAGGTCGACGCCGTAGATACAGCGCTGGGCGACCTGTCGACGGGCCCAATTGATGTCCCGGTCTCTTTCAATCGTCTCGACGCCCTGCGTTTCGGCTTGTCGCTCTTGAGCGTCGATGATTTCCCGGGCAAGATAGTCAATCGCACTCGTCAGGAAATGGCCGCTCCCCATTGCAGGATCGAGAATTTTCAAATTAAATATCTTCTCGGCGAACGCATCAGCAAGACCCTCGTAGGAACCCCTTTCATCGAGTGCATTTTGCCGACAATCTTCGACAAGCGGACCGAGCGTCTCCTCGACGATGTACTCGACGACGTACTCCGGCGTGTAGTAGGACCCCGTCGCTTTCCGTTCGCCAGAGCCGGTTGTGAGGTGGACTTCGCCCTCCTCGACTATGACCTCGTCACCCTCGCCGGCGGGGACGTACTCACCGTCCTCCAGCGCGAGCGGTTCGTCGGCAACTTCAAGTTGATACTCGAGAAGCCCCTCGTAAATACTCCCGAGGTGGCGGACGTCCAGCGACGAGTAGTCGACGAAAATCTTCCCGCCACCGTTGCCGTTCCGACTCTGCGTTAGCAGTTCGATGACCTTCGCGAGATAAGCGTCGCCCACCTTATGAGTCGCGAGGAACCGGGCTTCGACGCTGTCGTCTTCGTCGGGGTCGGTCCTGAACAGCCCACCGTTGTAGGCGGGAATGTAGAGGTCGTCCTCTGGAATGCCACGCGACTTGCTCCCGCGGTCGATGAGCTTGAACAGTTCGTCCAGTCGGTCCCAGAGGTTGTCTTGCCAGTCCCGATACTTCGGGTTCGAACTGTCGAGTTCCTCGCCAACGTCTTGCTTGAGCGAGTTCAGGCTGTAGGATTCCTCGTAGATTTCGTTGTCAGTATCGAGAAGTTCCCGGCCCTCTGCTTCGGAATAGAGCACGAAGATGAGCCGATAGAGGTAGATGAGCGAGCTGTCGTGGATGAGGTCCAGGTCCTCTTCCGAGAGGTCGTTGTCCGGGTACTGCATGAACCCCTCCGAGAGGACCTTGATGGCCTCGTAGATGTTGTCCTGGAGGTCCTCCCCTAACTCCTGGGCGAAGACGTTGGACTCGTCGTAGACTTCGTCCAGAAAGCACTCGCCGCTGGAGTCTTCGACGAATGCTCCGTGCCGGAAGAAGAGATAGAAGTATTTGAAGTCCTCAAGGTCGCCCGTCTCGAGGACAGTGGGCAAGTCTATCTCGTAGTAGGAGTCGAGCCGGTGGCTCGTCGGGCCGTAGTAGAGGCGCCACTTCTTCCCGTCAGTGAGGACTGCCCATCGCGCCGGGGTCTCCTGCAGATAGACGTGAATCTGGTAACTCGGATTTTCGAAATCTCGTTCGTGCTCGCCGCTGCCTCGCGTATCAAGCGGGCGACCCCATCGCTTTGCGTCGGCAACTGCGACAGCGTTCTCGTAGAAGTCACTACCCTCTTCCCGGCGCTCGAAGGCGGTCCGTGCGGCCTCGTCCGTTTCGAAGAAGCCGTAGTCGGGCCGGCGCTGGGTCCGGCTTGTACTCTCCTCGACTTCGAACGGGATGCCCAGTTTCCGGAACATCGGCCGGATGAATTTCTCCTCGAGCTGGGACTCGTTGCGCTTCGGCGCTGTGTCCTGTTCGCGCTCCCAAAGCTCAGTTATCTCGTCGTAGGCCTCTTGGAGGTCCGACTCGCTAACCTCGTCCCACGGTTCCGTCTCGGGAAGGTGCTCGTCGAGGTAGTGATTCGAGAACAGGTCGCGATTCGTTCGGTAGGTGAGTGCCGTCTGCATCTGTTGGATTAACCGTCGATTGTTCGAGGACCAAGTGTCGGTGTGGGTAGTGGACCGTCCCCGGTTTGCGTTGAAACCGAGTCAAAGGGCATCGTCGACAAGTCTTCTAGGCCGTCCCGGACCCGGGCGGGTACGTTCACTTGGTTTGTGATATCCCACCAGATAGACGCAAGTCGCTTAGATTTTCCCATTGCGGAGACAGAAACCCGAGCGGTGCTATCACCTGGCCAGCGTTCGAGAAAGATTGATTTCACCGAAGTATCCATGTGTGCACACTAGGCTGAGAGCCGGCTACTGGAGTCCCGATACCGGCCTCAACCGAATACAGGAAGCTAATGGAAGACATCCCGCAGCCGTCAAGTGAGAGCTATTCAGTGGGCGATCAGGTCCGTGTCTACATCGACCCTGACGACCCGGACTCCGAGCACCATGGCCGGGTTTGCGAAGTGGTCGAGGTATTCACCGACCAGCTCGAATCTGAGACTGGTCGGGCCAAGGATTCGCACCTCTACACGCTCCGAGATATCGAGACCGGTCAGGAATTACCAGTTTCCTTCCGCCATCGGGATCTGGTTCCCGATGAGAATGGTTCCGTGCGCTGACCAAGAGTCATCCGTCCCGACAAGAGGGTTTCAGCGGGCTCAATTTGGCCATCCATTCGGATTGTAAGGGGAATCTTCGAGCACTACGTCGGTATTAGGTTTCGTTCGGACGCTCAACACCCCAGTACTCCAAAGGGCCTACACCACAATCACGAGTGACATAGATGTCGGGAGCCAAGTGCTGATTACGTCGATTCTTCGAACTCGATCTCCGAGCAATCATACGTATAACACTTTATTCCGTTCTCTTCACAGTGGTCAGCTAATCTCGACGCCCACACATCCTCGGCATCGAATGCGCCAAGATATGCGACAGTGACGTCTTCGCCACGGGTACTGCCAGGGGACTCGACGACGACTGCTGTGTCCGGATCGTCGTGACTCGTCTTGAACACTTTGTCACCCGGCACGTACGGATTCGGCGCAAATTCGAGGTTCTCGTGCTTGTACGTCCAGAGCTTGATATCCGTGTCGTGGCAGTATGAAGCGAGAATCGCAGGATGATGCGTCCGCCAGTCTCCCGGTCCGTCGTCGAGTGAACTCGGGAATGCCACTCTCACCGCCTCCCCATCCATTTCCTGTCCGAAGGCGCCAGTGTTCTTCTCGGGGGGCATCACCTCGATAACGACGCCGACCGAGGGGTCGTCATCCCCACTCTTCACGACCCGGTCCCCCGGCTCGAAGGGATTCTCCGGCTTCTGGTTCATGTGAGCCGTATTGGGACCGAGGTCGATCAGTTCGTTCATCGGTCTGGCCGCAAGGTGGTCGAGTTTTTCCGGGGCTTCGCCCGAATATTCCTCCTCGGTCTCGACTTTCGTCTGCAGCGTCTCGAGGCGCTCCCACCCAAGCAGCATCAGACTGTCCTCGTTGTCCCGGTGCCAGACCATCACCACGATGTCGTCATCGGGATCACGCTCGACGAGGGACTCCGGCAAGAACGCCGAAACGTCGCGCGAGGACTTGACATCTACCGAATATCCGAATACCTCGAAGTCGTAGGCTGAGAAACTCTCGGGATTACACCGCCGGATGGCATCCTCGTTCATCCACTCCCACATCTCGACTGGAAGGTATTCCCGGCAGAACTGCTCGAACGCGAGTTCACCGAGATTGCCGATCCGTTTGACGTCGAGATCGTCCACGCCCTGGATGACCGCCTGATGGTGGGCGCGTTCGTGGTCGAACTCATCCGGCGTGTACCGATACATTACTTGGTACTCAAATTAAGATGGGATGAATGTTCGTATGACTGAGACCAGTGGGGGCTGAAATCCGAGATTCCTGAGCGGCGTCAGTTCTACGAGATCCGCAAAACTATACTGAGTAGACTACAGCTCTGCCCGGAGCGAGACGATAGTGGTGTTCTCAAGATAGCGGACCTAAGCCGAATTGAGGTACGAGTCTGCTGGATGGCCAGCCTGTGAGACTTTGCTTCTCGCCTCAATGCGTACATCCTGGTTCTCGGGGCGTGCTTCCCGGTCCTGAATGAAGTCCTTGATGTATTCCGCAACCTCGTCGACTAGCTCCGCGTTGGCAACGCTTGCGACGCTTTCGAGAGTACGCGCATAACCGCCCTCTGACGCTGGATAGCCCTGTCTGGACTCAATGACCTGGTCATTGACTAAACCAATTTCGTAAAGATGGCCTTTGATTCGAAGCTCTACGTCCCGCTCCACGTCCAACCCGATTTCCGCATCCGTATCCTGGCCCATGAGGGTCGATCGGCGCGATTCTACATACAACCTGGGATTGAGGGGAACAGCAATCCCCGGATTGAGGGTGTCGTTAATATTCGGACCAAATGGAGACGAGATACCGGGACTTAGGGCTAACCGCCACCGCGGAACTAGGAGTAGAGTGATGTCGCAACTAAACCTCAATGCTGTCCCGCGAGTGAAGGAGGAACCCAAGGCTGCATTGAGGTGAACCTAAGATCCGATGCTCGCCGCTAGCTTGAGTTTGCTCGGGCATAGGTTTATGCTGCTCCCTGACGAAGATAAGTATAGAATCTGATGCTAGCGAAACCCACTAACGGTACTCTTTATTAGTGGGATAGTGAAAGAATTATTACAAGCCTAGGCCGGGATTTGAACCCGGGCTCTCGTCCTTACCAAGGACGCGCTTTACCGCTAAGCTACCCAGGCACGCATGCACCGGTAACCCGGACGCGTCTTTAGCCGTTACGGTTTACTGGTCCCCGACGGTGGTCACGCCCTCGGTCCCTCCGCTCTCCGCGGCGACCGTCGCCAGCGTGTCCAGGTCGGCGTGCTCACCGAAGAAGACCTCCGCGACGGGGAACGGCGACTCTGCCAGCTCGGCGGCGTACTCCCGGAGGCGCGGCGTCGCGGTCCCGCCAGCGACGGTCGCCCCGGCGACGACGGCCAGTTCCAGCACGTCGGCCTCCAGGTTCCGGTCCAGGCTGGCGTCGTCGGTCTCGCGGCGGACGGTCTGGTCGCGGCCGAAGGCACGCACGACGCCGACGGCGGCGTCTGCCGCCTCGGTCCGCGCCAGGAGGTAGAACCCGCGGGCGACGAGCACGTCGGCGGTGAGGATGGCGAGGTCACCCTCGTCGGCGTCGCCGGTGGCCCAGGGCTCGTCGTGAGCGAGGGCGCGGGTGAGCCGGAGGCCGTCGTAGATGAGTTGGACGCCGGCGGCGCGGGTGGCGACGGTCTCGGTGAGGGCACCGTCACCGTCCGCGATGGGGCTAGACCCCTCGGCGACCGCGCGGACGCCGTGGAGCGTCAACACCCCCGGCACGGTGGAGCCGGCCTCGACGTGTTCCTCGATGGCCTGCCGGAGCCGCACGGGCTCGACGTCCTCGATCGCCTCCAGGGCGGCGCGCCGGACCGCCACGGCGTCCTCCATTGGAACGAGGTTGCGACGGGAAAGCCAAAGACCTTTGGAAAGGCCACGAACCAGGGGGTATGATTCGCTCGACGGCCGCCGGACGCGTGCGCGTCGTGACGCTCGACCGGCCCGAGCGGCGCAACGCCCTGACCACCGAGGGCCTGTACGACCTGGCGGACGCCGTCATCGACGCCGACGAGGCCGTCCTCGCGCTCGAGGGCGCTGGCACCGCCTTCTGTGCCGGCGCCGACCTCGACGTGGTGGCCGACCTCGACCGGCAGCGCGCATACGAGTTCGCCCGCCGGGGACAGCGGGTGGCCAACGCCATCGCGGAGTACGACGGCGCGACGGTCGCCTGCGTCGACGGGGCGGCGCGGGGTGGCGGCGTCGAACTGGCGCTGGCCTGTGACGTGCGCGTGGCGACGCCCGAGGCGACCTTCGCCGAGTCGGGCGTCGGCCACGGGCTGTTCGGCGCCTGGGGTGGGACGGCCCGCCTTCCGGAAATCGTCGGCTCCGGGGTCGCCCAGGACGTCGCGCTCTCGGGGCGAGTACTCGACGCCCCGGAGGCCCTCAGGATGGGACTGGTCAGTCGCGTCGTCGACGAACCGCGCGAGGTCGCCCGGGAAATCGCCGCCCACGACGCCGAAGCGGTCCAAACCATCGCCGCCCTCTTGCGCGACCGGTCGCCACAGGACCTCGCCGAGGAGCAGGAGGCCAAGGCGTTCGCGCGCCTGATCGACGGCTTCGACCCGTCGAAGCGAAAGGGCTGAAAGGGTCGGCCCCGTACTGCGGCGGGATGCCCGAGTGTTCGTACTGCGATAGGTCCTTCGACGACGAGGAGGACCTGCTTCGCCACATGGGGGACGCCCACGAGGACGAACTCGGCACGATCGACCGGCGGCGGGTGGCGGACCTTGCGGGTGACGACGGAGGACTCCCGACGGGGCCGCTGATCCTCGCCGGCGTGATCCTCTTTTCGGCCCTCGTCGTGGTCTACGTCCTCTTCTTCGTGGGTGGCGGGGGCGGCGGCGTCCAGGCCGCCGAGGAGCCGGGGCCGTACCAGAGCGCCCACGAGCACGGAACCATCGAGATGGTCGTCCTCGGCGAGCGCGTCGACTTCAGCCAGTCCGAGTACCAGGTCGCCGCCGACCGCTTCCACTTCGAGAACGGCAACGGCGAGATCTGGCACACCCACGCGACCGGCGTCACCCTGGAGTGGGGCATGGGGACCCTCCCCGGAATAGCGGTCTCCGAGGACAGCGTCACCTACGAGGGGACGACCTACAGCGACGGCGACTCCGAGTACGACGTCACGATCCAGGTGAACGGCGAGTCCGTCGACCCGAGTTCCTACGTGCTGGACGGGACGACGGAGGTCCCGCCCCCGGACAGCGCGGACCACGTCCGCATCGTCGTCGAGCGAGCCAACGGAACGAACTGAACGGGTCGCCGCCCTGTCAGAACAGGGGCTTGGGCCCGGGTGGGACCTGTCGCTTGTGTTCGCTGCGCTCGTACATGTCTCGCACCCGATCGACGAGTGACGCCTCGACGCCGATGGTTCGCGCCGTCGCCGCTGGCGAGAGGTGGCCGTCGACGTGGAGCGCCAGGATCGAGTCGAGCGTGTCGTAGTCCATGCCGAGTTCGCCGGCGTCGGTCTGGTCGGCCCACAGTTCCGCGCTGGCGGGCTTCTCGACGATGTCCTCCGGGATCCCGACGTGGGCGGCGAGCTGGCGGACCTGGGCCTTGTAGAGGTTCGCGATCGGGTGACAGTCCACCGCCCCGTCGCCGTACTTCGTGAAGTACCCCACCAGCGCCTCCGAGCGGTTGCCGGTCCCGAGCACCAGCGCGCCCATCCGGTTCGCTGCGAAGTACGTGAGGACGGCCCGGACGCGCGCTCTGCAGTTCCCCACGGCCGTCTGCAGGGTCTCGTCGTCGTAGGGCCCGGGGTCGACGCCGGGCGTGAGCGCGAGGATCTCGTCGACGATGGGCTCGACGCCGACCACGTCGTAGTCGATCTCCAGCAGTTCGGCCGCCACGCGCTCGGCGTCGCTCATGTTCTCGGCCCGGTTGACCTCGCTTGGCATGACCAGCCCGTAGACCGACTCGCGGCCCAGCGCCTCGACGGCGAGGTGAGCGGTGAGCGTACTGTCGATGCCACCAGAGAGGCCGATGACCACGTCGTCGACGCCGGCGGCGTCGGTCTGGGCCCGGACGAAGGACGTGACGTGCTCCCGGACGGCCGCGAGTTCGGCCTCCGAGAGCGACAGGTCCAGGGGACGCTCGGCCTTCGCGATCTCCGACATGAGCCGGCATTCGGCCTGGGAGGTAAAATAGCCACGCCATCAGGGGCGGAGAGTCAACGTGCGTCAAATTCCCGGAAACGCTACGTTCAAGTGACGCGCCGGGTGAGTTTTCATTGCACCACCGCGCCGGTGGTCTAGTGGTAGGACATGAGCTTCCCAAGCTCATAGCCCGGGTTCAATTCCCGGCCGGCGCATGGTAGAGCGTTTCTCCCGTTGGTTTTCCCGGTTTCCGAGGAATGAGTCATGACCTCGATCGAAGCTTACAAACCGGGTTGGTGTATTGCACCCCGCCGCCGTCATGCGGTTTTAAAAACTATCAAGCTTACTAGAGCTAGTAACTGCCGTTCCCCCGCAGTCGGGGGAATAGGGGGTGAAAGCTTATGACGAATGCACGCCGGAAAGTCGAAGACATCGTTGTCATCCCAGAAAACTCAGAGAAACTATTGAATCAGCGCCAGCTGGAAGACTACCGCCAGTTCCGAGAAGACCTGATCAAGTGGGTGTGCCATCTCGGGAAAGATCCCGACCGGGCGGAGGGGTACGCCTACGACACCGCCCGGCAACGCCTGTACAAGGTTGACCGGTTCTACCGCTGGCTCTGGACGGACGTGGAGGACGGCTACACACTTGCAGTCACCACCGATCATGCCGACCAGTACAGCAAGGAACTCGTCTACGAGGAAACCAGTCAGACCCACAAGGCCGGCGTCCAGAAAGCCATCAAAACCCTGTTCAAGTATCTGAACCACGAAAAGGGTCGAGACATCGACTGGAAACCTGAAATCCAGTTCACCAACGGCGGCTCGAACACCCACCAGATACGGGACTTCCTTACCGATGACGAACGACGGAAGATCAAACAGGCCGTCCTCGAATACGGCTCAATCCCCCACTACAACACCGTCACGCCCGAGGAACGGGAGAAGTGGAAGGCCCACCTCGCACAACGCTACGAGAAACCAAAGACCGAGGTGACAAAGCAGGACTGGAAGCGGGCGAATGGCTGGAAGTTCCCATCCATCGTCTACACCTCGATGGACGCCGGCTTCCGACCTAAAGAGGTGGGGCGGGCGAAGACCACGTGGCTTGACTTGGAGAACGGGATGCTGCGAATCCCGAAAGAGGAGTCCACGAAAAACACGGATAACTGGCTGGTCGCACTCAGCGACCGCACCGCCACCATGCTCCGGAAATGGCTGTCCGAACGCGAAAACTACGAGAAATACCGGGGCACAGACCAGCTCTGGCTTACCCAGTACGGCAACCCGTACGGCTCGGAATCACTCAACCACCACCTTGAGAAGCTGTGTGAAGAAGCCGGGATACCTACGAAGAACCGGGATATCTCTTGGTACAGTATCCGGCACAGTGTCGGCACGAAGATGAGCCGAGAACAAGGCCCGGCTGCCGTCCAGCAGCAGCTCCGGCACAAGACCAACGACATGGCGATGCGGTACGACCAGGCACCGGTCAAGGAGCGAAAATCCACCGTGAACAACTGGGACTAAACACTCTCTTCTTCTAAGGCTTCTCGGATACGGTCTTCGCGTTCCTCGACGGTATCGACGATCCATTCGTAGAACGGTGAGAACTTGGTTGCAAGAAGGTCTGAGTTGTCTGTGTCTTCGTCGCCGCTCAGAAGCAGCAACGTCACGTAGCCCTTCATCAAGCCGATGATGTACATCTTGTACGCGAACGTAAATTGATCCAGAAGCGGTGGAGAGACCACTACATCGCTCTCAGCAATGTTTTCGATCTCTCGGTCGATCATTCCCTCAAACAGTTCGATGAACTGGTCGGCCTGCTCATCCACACTCCGGTAATTTTGGTCGGGAGCGGTCTGCGCTCCACAACTCGGGCAGTAGTTGTCCCTCTCATGAATTTCCTCACCGCAGCTTCTACAGTACACCATTTCCACGACTCAGTTGGACAGAGTGAGATATACGTGTAGGTTTTATTTCATCGAATAATCCGAACCCCCTCTTGGGTACCGTCCTTTCCCTGGAGGATGTGAATCCCCCGTACAGCGGGGGTTAGTCGAGTTCTACGGAAGGGTATCGGAGTGGGTCTGCGGAACGGTGTTTCTGGGTGTTGTAGTGTCGCGTAACGGGTGGGGAAAGGTTGTGTGGAGAGGTAGGTGTTTGATGGGTTGGGTGCGTGGAGGTGGCGGAAGGGATGGACGAAACGAGTTCAGGGAGTCAGTCATATTTGAAGGTATATTTATAAAAGTTCTAGACTATATGGAAGATAGGTGGTTTTGTTGAAGCACGAAACTACACGACACAACACCGTTCACACATTCCACAAGAAAACCCCGACCACATCAAAAAGAGACAGCGCGGAGGTGTGAACCCCGCCGGTGGAATACGAACTGGGAACCATCAGGATCGAGGCCGAGATCCAGGAGGAACAGGACATCAAGATTGAGTGCCTCAGCGACGTGGCCACGAAATACAGCCATCTCGAAGAACGCCAGAAAGAACACCTGTACGCAATCTTCCTGAGCAACGACAACACCTTCCTCGGCGACAAACTCGTCTCCCTGGGCAGTCAAGACTGCATTCAATTCGACCTCAAGGACATCGCCCGGACCGCCGTACTCGTCAAAGCATCCGCAGTCATCATCCTCCACAACCACCCAAGCGGGAACTCAAACCCGACACAGCAAGACCTCGAAGCCACACAGGAAATCTACAACGCACTGGAACTACTGAACATCGAACTCCTTGACCACGTAATCATCTCCCGAACCAATCCCCACAGCATGCGGCAAAACCACGACGGCCCATTCTAACACCACCCCCCCCCATCAATTTCTAAAATTTACCTTCAAAGAGAAATATATGTCATCTCCTTCACTGAATGTCGACGACATACTTGAAGAATACTCGCTTACGCGCGCTACTGCCGCCGACTACATCGACGCAATCACCCATCTGAACCAAACACAGACAGCAGACGAGATCAACGTCTCGCGCGACACCGTCAACCGGTACAAAAACACCTTCAACAATATGACCGAAAACGAACGCGCGCTCATAATCACCACTCTCCTCCACGAAAAACTACTCAAACAAATTTCAGGACAAAGTGAGGGATAGTGGCGTATCAACGACCAGACTGACACCAAGAGTGGACTGAACAAAAGGCCGAGATCAAAATACAGATCGCGAAACTCTGCCTCAGCAAAGGTTCTTCAATCCCGCTTCGCTCCACCGACTGCGGCGATCAATTCCAGGGCTCGTAGTCATTACTCACCATGCCCAGACTCAGACTTCGCCACGACCGCCTGGGTAACTACCATCATGATCTTCCCCCGTCTGCACTCCCACCCCTGTCGTCTCCAAATAATTACGTAGATTCTCCTCCATTACTGATTGGCGCACAATCCCTCTTTTATCGAAGTATTTGCGCTTCAATTAAAATTAGTATAATGTTGTTGTATCCCCAGATACAGTTATTTCTGAGCTATAAAGAACGTCATTGTACCCTCCGCCACCCCCTGCGTCATACACCTCAAAAGTGAGGTTAAATTTCGAGTTTAGGTTGGTTTTATTAAATGTAGCATTAAAGCTTGTATCATTATTCGTGCCGACAGTGCCGTAGTCATTGACAATACCTGTCGAATCAACTATTCTCAGACCGACATCTGGGTAACCTCCGCTCCCACTTTCATTCCCCATACTGAATGTATGTGATATATCTAAGACGCATTTATTCATATCAGCACCTTCACCGCTTAAAGAGAGGGAATGTATTGTTTCCCCTGACCCACTCATACTTCTATAATTACCGCCAAAACTATCAGATTGATTAATGCTACCTGTTGGAACGAGAAGTTCGCCAGCTTGATTCCCATCTAACGTGTCAGCCTCATCAGCATGGTCAGCGTTCGGTACATCGGCGTTGTTGTTGACTTCGGTTAGGGTTGTGTAGTCTTCGCTGTGGGCAGTGTTTCCGTGGTTTGTGGATGCGAATTCGGTCTGCGCCCATCCACGGTTTACTGCGTCGTTGTCTGCTGTTGGGTCGGCGAGGTTGGTGATCTGGTAGTTTCCAAGATTCAGATCGCCGGTCATTGAAACCGTGCCGTCTCGGTTGAGGTAGCTTTCCGGGTTTAGATTTTCTTGATTCCAGAAACTTTGACCATTCTTTGTAATCCCGGTGTCAGAGATGGTGACTTTACTTGCGGCTGGCGCCAATGAAAGTGCTCCGAGTCCGATTGCTCCGGCTCCCAGTTTCTTCAAGAACTCTCGTCGAGAAACCCGCTCCTGAGATTGATTGGAGTTTTGGCTGCCAGTGTTGACTGCCTTCTTAATTATTTGTTTGAGGTGCTGGTTCTCACGCCGTATCTTCTTGTTTTCTTTCTCTATTTTGTCAAGTCGTTCTTTGATTTCCCTGTTATCCACGTAGATATGGACACCTCATCACGGGATAGATTGTTATTTCACATTTTTAACGTTATTTCAAAAGACGGGATGTGGCGAGGTTCGTTCTAAGGGCAGCTCTGAACTTGCTGGCACATTCGTTGGTTGAATAGCGAGGGAGTGCAGGGAATCGGGATCAGCCGTCTATCCTATACCTTGAGGGGGGGGAGGACACCGTTTCGGTGATTTTCACTCGTTAGGGTTATTTGGCGGGCATTTGAGGAGATGTACATGTACGATTTGACCGGGTTTCAGCGTGATCTTCTGATCGTGACGGCAGGTATCGAGGAACCGCATGGATTGGCGATCAAGGAGGAGCTTGAGGAGTACTACGAGAAGGAGATTCATCACGGCCGGCTCTACCCGAACCTGGATACGATTGTGGACAAGGGCCTTGTTGAGAAGGGTGAGAAGGATCGACGGACGAACGTCTACAAGCTGACCCGGCGCGGTAAACGCGAAATCGAAGCACGCCACGAATGGGAAAACCAGTATGTCGAGAATGAAGATTGAGCTTAGGTTCTAGCCGTCGGTGTGGACGAGCGCTTCCAAGGTTTCCTTTGATTTGTCCGTGATGGTTACGCGAGACGTCGACGGAATTGTGCCCAGGCTTCGACGACCCCCAGCATGATCAAAGCGCCTACCGCGTAGCCCATACCAATCGTTGCAAAGATGGATGGGGATTCTACGCCGACCGGTAGCACCATCGCGAGTACGGCACTGGAAGTCAGTACGATACCGGTGGCGAGACCGAGAATGGCAAGGAAGGCAAAGAGTTCTGGCCAGCTTCCGGACGCGCGTTTTATCATGGCCAGTGCGTCGGACATGACTGAGTTGACAGCGACTTGGCCTTGATACTCGGCGGGATTGTATTTCTGAGTGTCCCAGGTGTATCCTTGTGGGCCGTCGATTGTCTGCACCCAGCCATCGGCTTCAAGCGTCCGCAAATGATCCTGAACACCGGCGCGCTCCGGTCCAACTTGTTCCGCGATTTCATCCGCCGTCAATTGCTTTCCATGATTGGACAGAACGATTTCAGCGATCGAGTGGAATGACTCCCTCTTCGAGTCATACTCCTCCCGGAACTCTGGAGGAAACCGGGTCATAGTAGGGTTAGTGATTCGTCAGCGAAATAATTGTATCCCGCTCGTCTTGGCCACGACTAAACCAGTTTTAGCCTGGGGCAAGACAGTCTTGTCGGCGAAAAACACGGGGTAGAGCGGTGTAAACGGTCGAATCCCGTTTATCCCTACGTGGCGATTCACGACGCGTATGTGCCAGAAGCGGACTGAACTTCGACAGCGTTCGACCCAACCACTGCCGGGTGACCTGGCCGGTGGCGTTGCTAGATCTGTAGTGGAGCAAGGTCAGTGCCTGGAAAGGGGGTGGGGAGGATGAGTGAGTTGCAGAGCGAGGTAGAGGAGCGTATCGAGCGAGTAGATAAGCAGTTCTTCCAGGACGTGTTCTTGGCAGCGTTGGTGGCCGGTTTCCTCGTAGCGATGCATTACGGGTTGTCGGCCGATGTGAAGGCGTTGCTGGCGTTTGATCATGAGGCGTTCCGGCCCTGGACACTGGTTACAAGCGCGTATGTGCATACAGACGGCGTCCACCTGTGGAACAATGTGCAGGGTTTCCTGTTGGCCGCTGGTTTGGTGTACGGGCTTTGCTGGAGGCTGGGTAAGCGGTCGTGGTTCCGATGGACGCTGCCTGTCTTCCTCTTGGTGCTCCCGGTCTTGGTGAACTTGACCAGCTATCTCGTACTGGGTTGGTTGTCTCCAAGTTCATCGCCGACGGGTCGCGGTTTTTCCAGTGTCGCGGCGGGATTCGTGGGGTTCGTGTTTACCGCGTTTCTGATGTGGGTAGCTGACATGACGTCGCGGAATATTGCCGTGTACGTCGGCCAATTGATCACTGTGGTCTTGGTGTGGGAGCTCTCGTTGATATACAAGGGGTTCGACGTTTTGGTAGTCGGTCTCGTGGGATTCGTCTTCCTCTTGATCGGTGTTGGAATATTCCGTGAAACGACCCCGGGTCAGCGACGGTTCGACTGGCGCGACCACTTTCCCACGCTCTACTTCGCATCCGTGATCGTCGGCCTCTTAGCCGCGTTCATCGTATTGCTATTCCCCGCTGATTTCATCAAGGGCGAAGTCGCCACGAACATCTTCGCCCACGCCGCCGGACTGATCTACGGAGCAGTCATAGCATACACAACCCACAGACACTCCTGGAGCTCGGATACCTGATGGCACCGTATCACAAGCTTTCCCATTTGTTATAAAAACATAAGACGTCATACAATTATTCGAAGGTGACCTCTTCTTAGTGGGCAACGAATCCGTTGAAGAACGATTAGACCGACTGGAAAAAGAAAACCAGCAACTTAAACAAATAATCAAGAAACACGCCGACACCAACGACGAAGCACAGAAACAATCAAATAATCAGGTTTCCCGACGCGACTTCTTGAAGAAATTGGGTGCCGGAGCTCTTGGCCTCGGAGCACTCTCACTAACACCTTCCTCCGCCCTCAACATCCGGAGCGACAACCTCCAGTTCTACGGTGGACCCGGAGAAAACCAAGTCGAATTCGAAGTCGACCAAGACGGCAACATCAACACCGAAAACACACTCAACATGGGTTCAAACAAAGCCCTTTGGGGTGATTTCGAAATCCGTCCCAGCCAGAATGAAAACGAAGGGCTCGCAGTCAGAGCCAACTCCAACCCCAACAATTCCGACCCAATATTTACAGTAGAATCCAGCGGCGAAGCCACCAGACTCGCCGTAACACAGGGCAACGGAACATACGCATACGACGAACTATACGAAAACGCCTCCAACGGACCCGGAAGCGGAAACCGCGTAGCCACCCGAAACTGGGTAAACAACAACGTAGGCGGGGGCGCACAGCAATGGAGTTACACCTCCCCCGGCAGCCACACCTGGAACAAACCAGCCGATATCAACGTAGTATACGTCGAATTAGTCGGCGGCGGAGGTGGTGGCGCTGCAGGAGGTAATGGCGGTGGGGGTGGCGGTGGCGGTGGTGGCGCATTCAGACAAATGATGGATGCGTCACAACTGTCATCCCAGGTTAGTGTAGAAGTCGGTGCTGGAGGAAATGGTGGCGGTAGTTATGAACATGGTAGTGGCGGAGGAAATACATCTATTAGCGATATTACTGTTGGCGGAGGAGGTGGGGGCTACGATTGGGTTACTAGGGGCGACTCGAATAACTATGCTGGAGGAAGTGGTGGTAGTGGATTCCAATCTGGCGGTAATGGAGGAAGTGGCGGCGATTATTCGGCGAATAATGGTGAATCTAGATACTTTGCAGCTGGTGGTGGTGGCGGTGGCGGTAATCCTGATAATTCTCCAGCTTCTGGAGGATCTTCCCCAGCGTTCGGTGCTGGGGGCAGTGGAGGAAGTACAGGCTCAGATGGAAGTCCAGGAGAATATCCTGGCGGGGGTGGCGGCGGTAGCGGTGATGGAGCATCAGGAGGTGATGGAGCAGATGGTAGAGTAAGGATTTGGGCGTGGTAATATCGCTAGATCTATTTTGAAGGTGCTTGCTTAGACGCCTAAATCGTGCGATTGAGGGTTTGAAAGCGAGTTCAACATTTCAGACAGCACGTTTCAAAACGGGTTCGCGAAACTATCCGGATATGGTTTGAGGGCGGGCTTTTTGACTTTCCTACGTCGGCTTTCTGCGTGAGCAAGTCAACATGGCTAATGATATGGACAAGTTTGCTGGAGACAGTCGAAACGTACTGCTTCACTTCTTAGATACAGTGTCCGTCGGTGCACCTCTGGACGAGTAGCAACAATTGAGAAGAATAGCTAGCTCCCCCACGACCTGGTTCCAGAGGTTACTGGGTTCGTTCGAGTGTCGTGGTCTGTGGTTCTCCACTGGGTTTCGGAACGTCCTTAACGAAGGCAGTCTGTGGCAGTTCCTCTAACTGAGACAACCGCAAATCATTTCAGAAATTAAATCCAGTCTCAACAACATAACCTACAGCTTCATGTGTCTAAACGGAACGGTTAAACAGTATTTCGATCAGATATCTTTGCTCAATTCCGTGTATCTCTGGCTGAGCCGATCCCGAAGGTGTTCTTTGTCTATCCCGATATCTAGTAATATTAACGATTCAAATAGCGCCCTAAGTATTAATGAGAATTCATATAGTTGGTTGGTTGATACTCCCGCATCGCCTTCATGAGTAAGGTTATTTCTAGCGTTCACAATTGGTTGGATGTTTGATTCAAATTCTAAAGGAATACTTTCGATGATGTCATCCATACCGCGAATAAGCTCTTTTATCCGCTTGGATAATGAATATTCATTGGCATACTCGAAGGTCCCTTTTCTTAAATGTTGTTTGAAGCTATTGTCGAAATCTGAGTCGATCGTGTCACATAGTTCATTGTAGTACTCTTCGAAAGCGTTTTTGTCCATATATTCACCCTCAAATTTTTCATTCCGTCTGTGATATACCTCTACAGCCTGAATCAATGAGAAAAATTCATTGTTGAGGTACATTCTACTATTGTATCTAGTGGAGAAGTACAGGTTCAGAGACTGTGAATATTTACTGGAGATAGTAAACCAATTTCTAATAATTTCTTCATAATTATTGATTATATTGGGTAGAATAAAGTATGTTTTATTTGGGTGAATTTTTGATGCTGTTTTTGAAGTTCCTTGGGGTGGATAGAGAATTTCGATCTCTGTGTCATCGTCAGTTCCAATGCCAATTAATTCCTCAGCCCAACACTCTTCCCCCAATGCTAATGATACGAAGTCTTCGATCTTTTTTGCATAGTCTAATGATACATCCAAGTCAACATTATCGGATTCAAAATTTACTTCAAAAAAGCATTTGTCAGTGATTTCACCGCCACCACGCCGACGAAGATTAGTTGAAATATTGTGCTTAAGCTTAAAGGTTCCTCTCTCAATTTTCGCATCAAGGGTCTCGGGGGTTTTCACTTTGAGTTCGAACGTGTCTCCTGCTTGCCCTTTAACCGGTTCCTCGCCCTCTGCACGTTCGAAAATCGAGCTATCGAATGAGGTAGCGGTCCGCTCGGCCCAAGCATCTATGAGTTCGGATTTCACTTGTATTCGTGAAAATTCGATCGAGTCTGTAAAGCAATGACCGACAAGCACTTGGTTAGCTTGGTAATGTTCGGTCTGCAGGCTGCCTATCCCTGATATTTCCGAAACAATACAGTCACACAATGTGATGTCGTTATCTTTTGTTTTGCCCAGTATACGATCGTAACGAGTAGAAGCAGAGTCTGTACTAGGAATGTTTGCGTCTTCTTCCAAGGTCCTGAGAAGTTGTAGCGTGATCCCTTCGTCGGGGTCATACTCAAGCGTTCCCGGTACCCTTCGATCCTCCAAGTGAGGCAGCCACCAATAACCTTTGAATTCCCTACGTTCAAACATAGACCAGGTATTTGAATTGTAGTATAACAAAGTTGTCGCCGATGCTGGAATTGAAAGCAATCCCACCGACTGACGTCACCCTTATCTAGGATTGGTTATCCGAATAATCTACCGGATCTTTGCGGGAACCATGTACGCGCCCTTGATTCAAAACGACTTTCCGAACATCCCAAACATAGAATGTTTTCCCCAGCCGGTCCTGAGTATTCGTTCGATACGACTGTTCAAGTAGTGTGACGAATATTAGAGGGTTGCAGCCAAGAATGCTTCCTACAGTTTCTTCATTGCTTTGTTGCGGAAGTCTTTGAACATGGTTTCGAGGCGGTCTATCCGGGTTTGTAGTTCGTTGAGTTCTTCGATCAGTTCTCGTTTGGTTTTGTCCTCGTAGCGGTGGTCAGTGGCTAGATCTGTGAGTGCGTGTATTCCTTGGTCGGTGAGTTCGACTTGTTTGGGCTGCCAGACGTATTGTTCGTGGCCGTTGATTTCTCTCCATTCGCGGCCGTTTCGCCGGTGGATTGTGACGAGACCGAGTTCTTCGAGGCTTTTTTCGGTGAGGCTGTAGTTGATTTCGCGGTTGCTGAGGGTGGTGGCGTCTTTGATTTCGGAGACGGTTTCTGCGCCGTCGTGAAGTGCCTGGAGGACGGCGATGTCTTTGTCTCGGAGGTCGGTGGTCATGGTTCGGTGACTCCGATATCGGTGTCTGCGAGGACGCGGTACTGGTCGTCGTCTTTGTCTTCGAGAACTGTTTCGAGGCGGTCGACGTTGTCCTCGTCGACGATGAAGACACAGCTACGGTTCTTGTCCTGTGCGCGTTCGAGGTTGGTCAGGACTTTGTCGGGCTTGGTGAGTGTGCTGTGTTCGGCCTCGAGGTGCGCGACGTGGTCGTCGTCGACGATGTGGGCGTCGGGTTTGGCAGTGCCGTCCTGGTGGAGGATGTTGACTGCGACGTCGTCTTCGAATTCGAGGTAGTTTTTCGCTGCTTTGAGAAGTTCAGCGTGGGTTTCACCGCCGGCGGAGCCGCCGCTGCCAGTGCTTCGTTCGAGCTGAACATCTCGACTCTCCCCTGGCTGGGTGGCGGCGTTTTTGATTTCTTGGAGATCGTCAGTGGAGAGGTCGTGGCTGTATGGTGGGTAGGTGTCGAAGACGGTGGCGGTTCCGGCACTGGTTTCGTTGGGTGTCTGGATGACGGCGCTGTATTTACCGAGGCGGGTGAGTTCGTCGCGGGAGATGCCCTGGAGCATGCCGGTGATCCGGGAGACGTCTTCGCTGCCGCTGGGGTTGAAGAAGATCTTGGTACGGCAGTTGTTGGTGACTGCGCGCCTCATCTCTGGTGCGAGCTGGTTGAGGTACTGTGAGGCGATCCACAGCCCCATGCCGTATTCCCGGCATTCGGCGAGGATGTGTTTGAGGTTGGAGCCTTCGTGGGCAAAGTTCTGCAGTTCGTCGATGTAGAGGTAGAACGGGGTTCGTTCGGTTTCGGGGACGGTGATCTGTGATTGGACGGCGGCCCAGGTCGAGGTGATCGCAAGGGTGCCGAGTATCTGGGCGGGGACGGTACCGATCTCGCCTTTCTGGATATCGACGAGAATGATCTTGCCGTCGGTGATGGCCTGTTGGAAGTCGACGCCGGAGTCGGGTGCGTTGATCACCCGGTTGACGGTCTTGTTTTCGACGAAGTCCTTGAGGCGGCGGACGGCGGGCTCCATTTCGCGGTCGCTGAGTTCGGTCTTGATTGTCACGAGTTCGTCGTGGAGGACGTCGTCTTGGGTGCGGTCGGCGAGGTTGCCGAGCACGGTTTTGTCGGCGGCGGCTTCGAAGACGTCGAGCAGGGTGTTGGATTCGCCGTGGTAGATGTTCAGGTCGAGGTGGGCTCGCAGCAGTGTTTCGATGACGCGGCCGAACCGGTCACCCCAGTTTTCGCTGTAGCGTTTGAAGACGGCGATGAGGTCGGAGACGATGATCTCTTTCTGGTTTTCCAGTTGTGGGACGGTCATGTCGTCGGTGGTCGGGGCGTCGAGAACGTTGATCGGAGTGACGTCCCCGCGGGCGGGGTTGATGTAGATGATGTCGTCGCGTCGGGCTTCCGGCATCTTTGCGATGACCTGGTCGATCAACCCGCCTTTGGGATTGATGATGGCGACGCCGCAGCCCTTGTAAATGTCTTGGATGGCGGCGTGGGCCATTAACTGGGTTTTGCCGTAGCCGATCGGGCCGACGTTGACGACGTTCAGTACGCGTTTGTCGTCGTCGATGCCGACGTTTTCCTCGAGACCGAGGTTGCTTGTCCTGGTGCCGAGGTAGGTGGCGTCGAGGGTGTCGCTGTTCTCGATCAAGTTTTTGACGTCGCTTGCGTTCATGGGTTTGAGTTGAGGTTTTCCTGGGTGTGGTTGGGGAGTGATGCGAGTGCGGCGAGTTCGGGGACGGTGGCCTGGAACCGGTGATGCCAGCGTCCGAATCGGCGGTCGGTGATGGCGGCGGCGAATCTCTGGAACCGGGTGTGGAGCGGTGAGCGGATTGTGGCGGTGTTCAGGTACTGGCCGGTGGCCTGGCTCTCGAAGACGTTGAACGCGCCTGCAACCTCCTTCACACGGCTCTGTGTGTAGTCCTCGGCGCCGATGACCAGGAGGCGGATGCTGGTGTGGAAGCGGCGTGACCCGGCTTTCTGTTCGATGGCGTCGGCCTGTTGTCGTTCGCGGGGCGTGGGTTCTCGGCTACCCCAGAGGCGTTCCTTCTGTTTGCGGAGGTAGCCGATGTGTTGGTAGGTGCGTCGGGTGCGGTACCAGGAGCGGAGTGGTTGGCCGATCACGGGTTGGAACAGGATTTGGATGACGAACCGGGTGTCCTGCATTGCGTGGCGGTGGAGTGCGGCGGCCAGGCTGTTGATCGGTGGCTGGTCGTGGTCGGTCTTGAGCGGATACCAGTCTCTGCGGCCGGTGGTGAGGATGGCGCCGCCGATGGAGTCGCCGTCGGTGAGCTGGATGCCGTCTCTCCCGGGTTCGAATCGGGCGTCGGGGATGTCGGTGGTGAGGTGTGTGCGGAGTTTTCGTTCGAGGCGTTTGGTCGGCAGTGCGAACTGGAACCGGAGCGTGTCTGGCGTGGTTCTCCGGATTTCGTAGGCGGCGGTGGGTGAGGCGTTCCGGAGGCTGAACCACTTGGTCTGGAGTTCGAGCAGTCCCCGGATCGTGTTCGTCAGTGAGGCGGGCTGGGAGGTGTTGGCTGGTGGGTGGACGGTGACGGAGTACCAGTTCTGCTGTGGCCGTGCCAGGCTATCCGCTTCTTGTTCGTCGACGGTTGTGTGGGCGGGGAGGAGGCGGGTGAATGGGTTCATGTTTGGCCCTCCCCGGCCTGGATGATGGCGTGTTCCTGTGGCGTGGCTTCGATCCGTACCTGGGTGTTGAGTCGGCCAGCGACCCGGAGCAGTGCTTCGCTGTACTCGGCGTCGGTTCCGGTCTTGAGTTCGAACAGGCCTTGTTGTTCGCGTTGTGAGAGGTCGAAGTAGTCGACGACCGAGTCGGGGACGCGGTCGTGACGCATGAACACCTTTCCGGGCATGTTGTCGAGGATTTCCCGGCCTTCCCGGCTGTGGGTGAAGTGGGAAGCGTTCTGAGTGATCAGGGTGATCGCGGTGTTGGTGTCTCTGCCCTCTAGGACGAACTGGTTCAAGACCTGCCGTCCCTGTTCGTCGTTCAGCAGGATTCTGGCCTCGTCGATTAAGACGAGCGTCTTACGTTCGTCTTGACTTACTTCCTGGTAGATCTGCTCGACGACCCCGGTCAGGAGATCAACGTTCTCGCGGCGGCCTCGCTCCGGAACGGTGAACCCGGTGACTTGCTGGTCGAAACTGTAGGAGGCGTCCGATTCCAGGCTTTGGATGGTTCCGCCCAGGGTCTGAACCAGGTGCTGGTATTCTTGCTTCGGATCGACCACGATGACCTGTAGGTCGTCGTAGATCAACGCGGCACGCAGTAGTTCGAGTTTGGCGGCGTAGCTTTTGCCGGAGCCGACCATGCCCATCCGGGCCATGGAGTGGCTGCTCCAGGTGAAGCGGTCGAGAAGGACGGGTGTCTGGTCGGCCTGGTCGACGCCGTAGATTACGCCGGTGGTGTGGTCGGTGTCTTGCGTGGCCCAGGGGAAGCCGGCTGCGGCGCTTCCGGCCGGCATGAGCTGGGTGTCGTCGAGTCTGTCTCGGTAAAGTGGGTTGGCGGTGTGGCGTGCCTGGTCGGTACGGAACACAGGTTGCTGGTAGTCGATTTGCAGGGTGTTGAGCCGGTTGCAGACCTGTTCGAAGGTTTGGCTGCACCGGTCTTTGTCGGGGTGGCGGACGGTGATGGTGACGCCGTATTCAACGGGATGGTCTTCGCGGTCGGCCAGCAGTGCTTGGAACCATTCGACATCGTCCAGCAGGGTTTCGAGTTTGCTGGTGCTGTGGTAGCCGCGGCTGAGCAGTGAGTTGATCTCGGCGTCCAGTTTCTCTGAGATCCGGCGCAGGGTTTTCGCGGTCGCGGCGCTGTTCTCGGGGTAGATGGTCTGGGTGACATCGACCAATCCGTTTGCCCGGAGCAGGGTGAGTGGCCAGCCGAGCCTGGCGGTTGACGGAAACTCGGTGACGGAAAGTGTTCGACGGTACTCGCCCATGGTGTCGTTGTAGGGCGTGCCGGTCCACGTCGGGGAGTACCGGTTGGTGTAGAGCCGGTGGGTGTCGGCAAGGCGGGCGAACTGGGTGCCGGTGATGCGGTCCGCGGAGAGTTCTGTGGAGTCGAGTTTCTGGACGATGTCTCGGCACCGGCTGTCGAGTTCGTTCACGGCGACGTCCTGCGAGGTGTCGGTGTCGCGGTCGATGGGTAGCCAACCGGGGAGCTGGTTCTGGAGCCAGGTCAGGTCGTCGCGGGTGACCCGGACGGAGATAATGTGCCGTGTCCGGGTGAGTTCGCCTGATGCGAGCGTCTGGCAGTAGTCGAGGTAGTCGGCCTGGTGCTGTTCGTGGACTAGATCTTGGCTGGCGATGTGGTCTATGTAGTCGTGGAGATCGAGCGGTTCCTGCCGGGAGTGCAGCGTCACCGGGTAGGAGATGGAGCCAAACAGTTCGCGGAGGATCGAGTGCAGCGCTTCTTGTTCGGCGTCGGTCTTCATGTCCAGGTTGGTCGGTGCGATCTCGATGAGGCCGACGACGGTGCCGCCCTCGAGGACGAGGTGGTCATCGTGTTCCTCGGCCACGTCGACGCCGTCACCGACGTATTTCTGCAGCAGCCACCGGACGCCGTGGTAGAGGTGGACGTCAACGGGGCGGCCATACGGCCGGTACAGGTACCACGCAGTTCCGGTACCGGTGGCGGCTGTGAGCAGGGTGAGCGCGGTTCCGGGATCCGGGGTTTGGCCGTAGAGTTGTGAGGTGGCGAGCAGGATTGGGAGGCCGATCCGGAGCAGGTCTTTCCAGGTGAACCTGCCGAAGAACCTGGTGGATACACGGATGTTGCCGGGGATCCGGTAGGTGGGACGGGACATGCCGGGTTAGTCGTCCCTCCTCTGACGGCGCTCCCGGTAGCGTGGGTTGCGTTTGTGGCGGCGGTGATCTCGGCGAGGTATCCGATCGAAGTCTTGCTTAGAGTCGTCGGCGTACCGCCGGTATTGCCTGACGCGGTTGTGGAGTCCGCCGAGCGCTCTGTGGACACCGCCGATTGCGGTCTGTGAGGTGTCCCAGACCTGTTTTGGGACGATTAGTAGGAGTGCGAGGGTGGCGATGCCGAACACCCAGTTTGAGACTGATTGGAGTGCTGTAGTACCGGCTCCATCCATCAATGAGAGCGAGAGTTTGAGGACGAGCAGGTCGAGTGGTGCGATGGCGAGTGCGGCGAACCAGCCGCCGATGAACGCGTCTGCGTACGGCTTTGTCCGTGGGAGACTCCATAGCAGGGCGAGGATCGGACTGATGGCGGCGACGAAGATGATGTAGATGTCCCGCAGCAGGAAGAGGACGACGACTGCAAGGAGGAGCGTTGACTGGATCAGCCAGACCACGACCAGCCCGATCTGTAGACCCATGAGTTCCTGGAAGGAATCGGCGGGATTGGCCGGTTCGAACACGGCGCTAAGTGCGTTCGTGAATTCGACGGCAAGCTGGAGCAGGGGAAGTGAGACGGTTGCGAATGCGAGGGCTAAGGTGAGGCGTGGAAGTATCCAGCGGACTTCCTGGTAGGAGATGCCAAGGATCGGGCCGACCATGTGGAGCAGGCCCGCAACCATGAACCCGAGGCTGGACAGCAGGAAGGTAATTACCAGTGCGTCGTGGTGGATATCTTCCACCGACGGGTTGGGATGGACGGAAGGGGTAGTTGTGAGGACGGTTGCGACGAAGTCGATCAACGGACCTGCCATGTTACGGAATGGCATGAAGACGGCGGACGTAACCGCGTCCTGTAGGCTGCCGGCGAGGCCGTGGATGGCGTCAATAACCCCGTCGAGGTCAAGGTCGGAGTCGTCCTCTGCTTCGCTGGTTTCGTTCGTTTCCTGGGCGGCTGCTGGCGTTATGAGGATGCCTGGGAACAGCAGCAGGCACAGGAGTCCCGTCTGTGCACGCGGCGTGATGTAGTGTTGAATCATTGGTCTACGTGCAGATCACGCCGCCCAGCTCGTTGACGAGGAACGAGACGATCATGTTGGCCGAGAGCAGGATGATCACGCCGATAAGGCAGTTTTTGGCGAGCATCTTGCCGCGGCGGTTGTAGGTCTCGCCTGGGATCATGAATAGGAGTCCTGCGGTTGAGAATCCGAGGACTCCGAGGCCGACGCCGGCTAGGAAGGCGAGCTCAGTAACCGTATGTAGGAATTGCAGTAATGGTGACAAAGATTCTGGAGGGGCGCAGTTGAGGGTTTCGTGGCTTGCTGCCGCTGGTTGGGCAAGCAGCCCTGCAATCGATGATCCGATGATGAGGTTCTCAGCAATTCTCCAAACCGTTTTCTTCTTTTGGATTTTTTGCAGCATTGCGCCCAGATATATGCCCGTTGTTGCATTTAATGTAGGAGATTTCTGCCTTTTCACTTCAAATTGTGGAGTTCTGGTGATGTTCCGGGGTCTGGGAGATGGATGGTCTGAGGAAGTGTTCTTGATTTCAGAAGATGTCTTGTTCTCCGGTGCAACCACCAACCACTTATTTAAAAGTTGTTATGAATGAGTGGTATATGAAAGATAATTTCGAACCGGAACGGTATGATGAACAATATTTCAAAAACCTGCTGGAAAACATCGAAGAACACCCACAGTGGGAATACTCAAACCAGAACAACCACCCACGAGATCAACGCATAGACACTGCTGCTTACTTCGACGCAACCACAGAGGTCTTTATCGACAACAAATCAACTGACGGGACACTCCACCTAATGATGCCGCACCGACACGAACCCGTGGCAGCCGCAACAGGAACACTTGACCAACCACTCGACGGCACCCAGAAAGAAGATCCCTACAAAAACTCATTCGGGGAGAAAATCCTGAAAGCCTACGAATCCACAGTAGAAGGACATAGCGCAGAATACCTGAAAACTGAACCAGACACCATCTCCATCGCATCAATCACAATCCCCCTCGAATACAACGAAGACACTCTACAGGAAACACTAGAAATCGCAGACCAAGTCTCCCGAGACATCCAGGATCTAAACGATGATGTTGAAAGCGTCCTCGAGAACCAGATCTGAGATATTTTTGCCGACATAAGGAGATATAACCCATCTGTCTACGCGGACGCACTTATGACAAGTGAAGGGGACGACGATGACCACGACCAATTCTGGTTCCCTGCAGGAATATCCGACCTCCAAGAGAAGAATGGGAGTCTACGAGTACGCATCCCAGACCGGCTCTTCAGAGAGAAGGACATCATTGAACCCGGAAAAGACATCAACTGGCACTATAACACAGTAACCGGCGTCCTCGTCATCGTCTCAGAAAAATATAGTTTCGACTCCGATGACTACGATTATTCGGGCGAAGCAACCGACTTCTCTCCCGGAGACAACGGCGACTATCGATGCGTCGTACCTAAAGTTTTCTTCAAAGAGGGAAGCGGGAGCAAAGGGACTGGCATCGAACCGGAATTCAAAGACCTCATCCAGCTCTCATCTGACGAGTACCTATATTTTGTTTACAATAAAGACATGGTGGAGGGAAAGCCAAAATCCTGCTACGTCCTTACTGAGCAACAATTCGACAAACGATTCTCCGACTCCGACCACTGGGACGGCGAACTAGACCAAGCACCAAAATTCATTAGCTAACCTCTTCGATGCCCCGTTTCTGTCATCTGCGTACCTATACTGCGAAGATCACAGGCGCCGACCGACAAATGATCAGGTCGGAATTGCGGGAAGCCAGCAATAACTCCGAGATCGACTATGACCCAGACACTCTCACCGGTACAGCCAAACAAGACTTCTACGATACCCGGTTCGAATGGGAGATTGAACCGAGGGATCAAGCATACGAACTTGTTGAACGGAGCTATATCACTCGAACCTGGCTATACCTATTCTACGCAACCAGCATCCTCACTGCAGCCGGTATCCTGGTTTCTGTAGCCACGACATTCTATGTGTCTCCCCCAGGTATCGGCCCTAGTAGTATCTTCTCGGGTTTTCTCTATGAATACCTCGGCAGCTTCCTGCTGTTCTCAGCAGCTACGTTCTTGTTCTTCTTGCTTATCGGCTCCTTTTCGTGTCCAAGTCTCGTAACCCAGATTCGTGGAATAACAGAGGGGCATGTACGCCACGGGCCTCGACAAAATGCTGCGAGTTTGCTGATACTCCCGATCGGTCTTGGTCTCGCCGGGTCAACCTTTGCCCCTGACCTGTTTTTGCTTACAAGCCCTGCCGCATTTCTTGTATTCGGCACGTACACAGCTTTCCCGAAAAAAGTCGTTGACGGGCTCGATACCCTTTCATCATTACAAAATCCGATTAAAGGGTCAAACAACACACCTCAACAGTCGAATGAACAACTAAATCGGGAGAGTTCCGGATTTGCCGTTCCAGTTGTTGTGGGGGAGTACCTAGTTGTGTTAGTTGGGATTCTAATACTTCCTCTGATCTGTCTGGAGGTATCAACGAGATATGACGGTTTTGCCCTTGCTACGATCGGTATGGCGATTCCAGTCGCCGTGTTACTCCAGATGAAGCTTGTCCTCTCAATGGCTTCTGGAGAATCCGTTCTTGCCGTCTACATGGATGTTAGAGAAGGAAACCGAAAGGAAGACCGAAAAATCATTCAACTACTGTGGTTGACCGGAGCAGTCCTCTTGACACTGATTTGTATCGGCATCGGGGTCAAGATCGTAGATGTCTATCAGAACGTCTTGTTCAACCCTCTCCAAAATCTGCACATACTCATTATCCCTGTTTCATCGGTCGTGCCTATTCTCTATGTTTTCGTTGGACTCGGATATCAGGCAGTCAACTCTCCAAAATACTTCTTAGACTTGTTTCGGAGCTCCGAGCCTTTTCCAGAAGTTATTGAGACCAGCGAGAACGTAGAGCTGCGGTCAATTCCGAATGGTTCACCAACCTGTCTGAAAATAGCAGGACGGAAGTACATTTTTCTCCCACAGTATCTAATAGCGTCGGAGGAGAACAGCCTGACGGATGAAGAATTAGAGGCCATTATCGCTCATGAGCGCCGTCATTTGCAGAACGGAGACGCTACGCTATACCTCATAGTCCCTATGCTCTCCCTCTTGGTTTTAACCGGGCAAAATGTGATCTTCGGATTACTGAACTTCAGACAAAGAGAGCATCAAGCCGACGAATTAGCGGCAAAAACTACAGATCCATCTACGGTAAAGTCCGCTCTCCGAAAGACACGCCGCCTTCAAAGAAACAACTCTGAAACCTCCACAGGATCAAAGTCGAACGGTTTCTGGCAGCAATACTTCAGCCTATTCTACGGGACTTTTGCGCAATCCCAGGCCCACCCCACCATCGAAGAACGGATAGAACATATCGAAAATACGCAACCATAACACCCCCAGTAACCCTTCGCGGCTGTACCGGCTTCGTCAGGGAAGAACTCAATCATTCTCGCTGCTTAGTTTCTCTATCGCCGGGCGAATCAGGAGATTTTGTGAAGGTGACCTCTCCCTGCGAGTTGATGCCTCGGGTGGAGGGTGGGGGGGAGAGTGCGTGTTTTTGCTCCACCGCAGGGTTTTGGCTGCTTCTGATGCAGTAACCCTCGCAGGGGAGGGCCACCACCGGTTTATTCAGGTCGGGCAATCGATGATGTAACCGGCGTTTGAAGCTGTGAACCTGTCTAATTGGTAAGTCTTTCCAATTTTTTACGGAAGTTGGGTAGTGGCCAGGTTGACGAGCAGGCCGGAAAAATATCCAATACGCCGGATATTAGCTGTTTACTTCAGGTCTGCCTCGAGATACCCGTTTTTCATGCGTTTGGTCGGTATGAATTCTCCTGTTTCAAGCCTGTCTGCAAACTCTTCTAAATTCAGTTCCTTCGTGTCTCCAGGTGTATCCTGGGTCAGTACGACATTATACCCGTCACAGGATTGGCTCAAGCTCCAGCCGTAGAATTCTCTATCCCCGGTTTCTACAGGTGCGGATACGCCATCGAATTCAACCAACGACTTTCGCTCACAGTCCAACTCGTAGCATACAGAGATATCTAACAAATCCAGGTAATCCTCAATCGAAGCCATACTGGGTTTACCCGAACCGGATAACTATACTCGATCGGGAAGTCCGTGTTTCTCTTGGCCGGAGATCCCCTAGCTACTATTCAATAGAGGCAGCAAATGATTTCTAAGATATGGATTTAGAGGTCGGTAACCGGGTGCGAATAGACATCCCCGACGAAACAGACCCAGACCACGTCCACCACGGAAAACACGGCTCGGTAAAACAGGTCATCAGCGACGACGCAGGCCAAGTAACCGGTAAAGAGGAAGATTCGAAGATAATCAGGGTCGAACTCGAAAACGGCGAAACACTCGACTTCCGGCCAATCGACCTCCGACCACCAATCGAATAAAACCAGAGAATTTCTATCTGAACTAGGTTTCTCTATCCACAGTCGAAGTCGTAAATCAGTGTGTATGCTTGATAGTGTTTGATTTGGACACCGAATCAGGTGCTCGGGTGGGCATCGTAAATCGTTTGCAACTCGCTATCTGAGAGGTACCGGTCATACCAGAGCCCAAAGTCGTGGACGCCTGGATACTCCCTCTCTGGGTCTCCGCGTCGTCCGATATGGATCTCCGATGACGATGACGGAACTGACTTCGAGACAGAGATGGAATCTGTATCTTCGCCAGCGTTGTAATCCAGATTGAACGTCGATCCATCATACCGGACTGCTAACATATGCAACTCAGATGTGCTCTGACTGCCTATTCCGTCAACAAACGTCCCCCGTAACTCGGCTCCCCAACCTCCGCCATCACTATCCTGAAACAATTGTGGCCACTCGTCGCCGTTTTCAACGACAGCATTAGAATAATTCGTAATATCTGGTTCGGTCCACCAAACGAGAGTGAAATTTGGTGTGTCAATAAAGTTGCCAACTGCATAGTCGTTACTGCCATCAGTCTTATATCCAACTCCATCGTAGAAACGGGAATTACTAACAAACGAGCCACCGGAGCCTTGCGATAAGTCGTTATTCCCTTCGCTGTCAATAATCGGGTAAGATGTATCTGAAATATTCCAGCGATGCAATAGCCCGCTATTGGGTATTGCACGCCACAGTACCGTTCCGTCGCCTTTCCGAACCTGGTTAAACCCCTTCAGATTCAGTCCTGTTCCATCTCGCTTCCGTATCGGTGCCATGTTCAGGACCCCTCCTCGAATATGATGTCTTCGGGGTCGGCTCCGCTTGGGTCGGATGCTCCGTTGGCGATGACCCATATCTGGCGTTCCGTGCCATCTCCGTCTGAGATAAACGTCACGGAATGTGCACTGTTGTCGTGGTTTTCAGGGGGTTGGATCGATCCTTCGTCAGCGAGTTCTCCCGTGTGCGAAACACCTGCTCCATCAATGATTTCGCTTGTACTGATCGACCCTGTATTGGTAATACTATAAGTTCCCATGTTGAGGTCGCCGGTCATACTGTTCGAACCGCCAAGCCCGAGGTAGAGATCCTCTCCATCCTGTGTAATTCCATTATCTGAAATCGTCAGTTTAGAAGCAGCAGGACTCAGAGACAAAACTCCAAGCCCGATTGCTCCTGCACCTAATTTCTTCAGAAAACTGCGGCGGGAGAGTTTGTTCTCTTGCGGTACTGTATCGGCGCTGGTTGATAGTTGTTGTTTCAGTCTCTGGTTCTCGTTTTCCAAGCGTTCGACCCGTTCAACGAGTTCTCGGACAATTTCGTCCGTTTTCTTCTCCTCTGCCACGGAAAAAGTAAGATGTATACTTTTTTATATTATTTTCCTAACGTCATCTGCATCTGAAATTCGGTGTCCGGTAGCTGGTTTATCTGTTGTTGAGGGTTGTTTTGTTGAGGTGATTGAATATATGGTTGAAAATTTTGATGATGAGGAGCCGTTGGCGGTCTGGGAGGCGCTTTTGCTTCCGGATTGGACTTGGGAGGCGTATGAAAAGCAGGAGGATGATCTATATTTTGGCCGGGTGAAGTCTCCGAACACTTACGACCGGTGGGAGTACGGCTATTTCAGCCGCGAGCAGCTCGAAACCGCGGGAGCGTACCGGGTAGACACACCTGTCGCCAGCGACAAACCGTTATTCCCTGACGGCGGGTACGACATTACCGCCGTTATCGAAACCGAGTTTGAAGCTCTCCAAGAATCGGGTGATGGCCTATTCGGGAGATAGACACAAAGCTGGAAATGTACGGGGAAGCACCGGTTGAAGCGGACGGAGGATCCCTAGATCTGCACTTGGATGGCCGCCGAAACACTGTCTACTACTGGTTTGATCCAGAGACCAGCGGCGTACTCTACCATACCAGCCTCAATGATGACCGTGCTCACCCATTCTTCCCGTCTGTCGGTGAGGCAGAAACGTTCCTCGAGCAGCAAGCCGAGTCAGGTAACTCTGACCGATACAGCAGTTTCAGTCTCTACGAGGCTAAGATCCAGAAGGTAGAGGATGCGGTTGAAGTCTTGATGGATCAAGCCGGGATCGACGACTACTGGTGAAAACTGTGAGCTTTGACAAGTGGGCCGAGGCTGAGAAACTTCTCGCAGAAGTCGACTCCTGGTCGGAGGACGAAATTGAGGAATTGCCGAGGTTTTACCGGGAGGCCGCCCGCCGGTACCGTGAGCTATTGAACTCCGGCGAGGCAGAATCCACGTAAAGAAACGGCTTCCCTTACAATCCAGAGCCTTGGATGGAGTATGCCGACTATGAAGCCCTTCTCGCAGCAGCACGTCCCTGGAACAGCCGAAACAATTCGATAGACTGCGGCGATACCATCGACGTAGAGGCATTGCTCAGCGAGACACAGAAGCGGGAAAAGGAACGGATAACAGCCGAACTCGAACAGATCGACCGACAACTACAGCGCCGAGAAAGCATCAAAGAGCAGACGGTCGACCAGCTCACGGACAGGCTTCAGGAAGAACAAGACAGGCTTCACCGGATGAAGAGGCCGTTCAAACCAGAGAAGCAGCTCGCCGAGCAGAAACAACGAGTCAAAGACATCGAACAGGCCCTTCAGCAGACCCGGCGGAGCTACTGGCAGGATACAGAACAGTTGCGCAGGGATCGACGGCATCTCCGTCGAGAGCTCGACGAACTAACTGACGTTGATCTCTCAGGATTCTTCTGAGCGTTCGTCACGAGTCCAGTCGGCCAACCGGATTTCCCGGGTCTTGCCCTTTGAGCCACCGTAGTGATAGGTGGTCTCGATAAGATCCAGCAGCTCCAGTTGAACCAGAAAATCGCTTATCCGCCGCTCACTCAAAGCAGGTACACCTGCATCCAGACATCGGTCTCGATACGCATCATAGACCATCCCGGTAACCAATTCCTCCCCGTCTTTCCTGTCCTGAAGCGCGATCGTCTCGTACAACCGCCTATGATGGGGTGTCCAGTCATCCAAAAGTTCGGTTACATACTCGGCATACCCCGTTGACTTGACCGCATCCACGACGTCGGGAGTGATCACGTCATGCGATTGGTTCGCGGCCATCCGGAGCCACGCCAACCCTATCGCGATATTCGCCGTGGTACGGGCTATCTGTGAAAGCGCTTCCCGGTCGATCGACTGAGGTTTGAAGGCAAGCCGTGCTCGCTCGGCCAGGATCTGCTGTGCTTCCGAGGGAGTGTACGGGTTCAGCGTTAGAACCTGTGGCTGGAACGAGCTTGCCGTCCGTGCATCCAGCTGACTCTCCAGACTTCGGTAGTTCGAAGAAACGGTTATTACCGCTACTTTGTCGAGCCGGGAGAGAAAGTACAAGAGATCATCTCCATCGTTCAACAACACGAATTCGATGTCGTCAAGGACGATAACCGTCGAGATAGTGATTGCGTCATTGATCCGGCGCTGAAGGTCGGAGACGTGGTGGCCGGTTCCCAAGCGTTCTCCGGTTAACTGTTGAAGTAACTTTTCCAAGACTTTGTACTGTGTGTTGTAGGGTCTGCCCGCGACGAAGCAAGTTGTCACGGTCGATGGGAACGTCGTCAGAAACTGCTTGACTAAATGGGTCTTCCCGCTGCCGCGTGGCCCATAGAGATGGAGATGATGCAGACGTGTTTCCATATCGACTGCGAAGGCTTCTGAAAGCGTTTCCTGTTCAGATTCTCTATCAACAAGCTGAGCTGGAAGATGCGTCCTGCTCAGTGGTTCGGCTGATTCGATAGGAGAGTTCATCATGGACTCCTCTGGGCGACGTAGTTTCACAGGCGTTTGCGGGCCCCAAGGTTCGGTTGAGAAAACAATCGCCGCTACGACTGAACCCAAGACCCGGAATATGGTTAGAGCTCAGTACATTCAAAACATGGCTATCACAACACCCCCAGTCCGAGACGGGTTTCCAGAGGTTCCAGCTTAAATTGATGGGGTAATAAAGACGCTTAGACTTATTGGGCCGTGAGTTTGTTCTTAAGCCATATCCTACTGTCTCCAAGCTTTGATTTCAAATCATTGTATAGATATTTGATGTGTTGTTTGATCAGTACCCGCTTAACCCGTTTTGTGCCGGAAGCATCTAGGCTCCGCGGCCGGAGTTTGATTCTTGGAATTGCTTTATTCCAAGTTCGAATGGCAAATACATACAGCCTGACTGCCCACTTCCAGAAAATTGAGGTGCGGAAATACCTATAGAAGGTGTCATCTAGTCCGTGCTTTGTCTTTCCGGGAAGATGCCCTAAAGAGTTCTCATAATCATAGTTTTGAGGATTTACACTGTGTGTCATCGGATTCACCCTGTCCCAACACGAATTCCCTGATAATTCTTCACCTTCGACCACATGGGTATATTTTACCTCAGTTGAGCCATTTTCACGTGCCCTCCGAACGAAATTGCTAAATTTAATCGATAACCAGTCTGCCGGCCATTTCCGGGGAGCTGGTGCCCCTATCTTCGATGTCCCATGGAACGGTACATTTTCTTCGTCAGGTTGAATCAAATTTGTCCACTCACCCTCTTTGCCAATTCGCTTCAAAGAATTTGACCGGACGGCATGATTCCTATGATCACCGGAATTGGATTTCACTAACGTAGTGAGACGTAGATTCTTCGCCGCACCATTACCGAAGTTTGACACCCAGAGAATCGCTTTATCGCCATACCATTCTACGTCAGTAACTTCCAGAAGTGCCTCGTGTTGTGCTTCAAGTTGTCTCGCTTGACGTTTGTAGAGCAGTACAAGAAATATAGTAAGTACAACTGTACCCAACCCTGCGACGATCTCGCTCCATAGCTGAAGCCAAATTGGGGGAGATGAGAACATGCTTCGGTTGTGGATTGAATTCCCTACAAATGTTCCGGCACAGTATACCGTAATTTATATGGAATATGTTAGACATGGCGACTTGGTAAAGCTGGCCCTTTGAAAAGTCGCGGCGGGTTTCAACCAATGACAAGCATATACTGTTCGTAGCTTGCATACGAAACATCGCCCCGAGTTCGGTTTTTGAATTCTCGCTGATACAAGTAGGAGTATGAGCGAGAACCATCTGTTTGACTCCGACCCCTCCGGGTCTGATTTGCTCCGGGCTGAACGCTACCTAACCGAGGAAGAAACCTGTCCTCCAGTGAGTCGTGAAGCTGAGATCCATGCGATTCGGGATGCGGTTAGACCGCTTACATCTCGGAACACGCCTGAAACCTTGCTTATCTACGGCCCGCCGGGCAGCGGAAAAACCGGGTGTGTCAATCACGTTTGCGACGCGTTAGACCGGGAGACCAGTGTTAAATCGATCCGGATCAACTGCTGGCAGTATTCGACACGTCCGGCGCTTCTTACCCAACTCTTGATCCAGCTGGGGTATCCTGCGCCGCGTAAGGGCAAACCCGTCGACGAACTCCTCTCCAAGCTACGGGAATGGCTCGAGAAAAACCGGTGTATCGCCCTGGTTCTCGACGAGTTCGACCAGCTCCAGGAGAAAACCGAGGTAGCCTACGATCTCCACATGCTCGGTCAGCAAACCCAGAACAAACTCGGCCTGATCATGATCTCCAACGTTCCACCAGACGATCTCCTGCTCGACTCCCGGAGCTGGAGCAGGCTCAGCTATCGAGAAATCGAGTTCGATCCCTACACCCGCGAACAGCTCGAAGAGATCCTGTCCGCGGTAGTAGAGCAAGCGTTCCAACCAGGATCCGTCGATAGCGACGTTATCGAAGCTATCTCGGAAACGGTGGCAGAGAACAGTGGAGATTGCCGACAGGCATTCAACCGGTTGCTCCAGGCCAGTCGACGGGCGATGCATCGCGGCGGACACAAGGTCAAAACCCGTGATCTTGCTCCACCAGACGGGTGATGCCAGAATCTACCCTGACTACGCCGACCCTGTCCACCAGATCGAAGAATACCTCGAAATCACCGGGCTGGAAAAAGCCGATATCGGACTCGTGATCGGACCCAGAATCGATGCTAAGGAAGACACTGTAAATCTCGAGATCAATCTCCGGGTTCTCGATGACGAAGATGCCATGTATTCGGTTGACGGAGTCTACGCCACTGAGAAAGATTGGATCGAATACCTGGACGAAGTCTATCCTGTACTACTCGACCGATTCAAGGAGGAGTTCTCAGAATCAGAACTCCTGTACTTCGAACCGGATCTATAATGGATAGGTAAGGCTTGAGCAGATCCAAAAATACGTGATTTTAGCCGTTCTGCCAAGCCAAGGCGTCCTCTCCCGGATAACAGCACCCATCCCCCCATTTTTTGACTGGTTTTGTCATTCGAATTCTCGGGTCCCGCCAGGAACTCAACAACTGGTGAAGCAGGGGAAGAGTATGAGTCGTCGAGACGGGAATGTTGCCCGCACACTGTTGACCCAGTTGGTAGATGAAAATGATCTGTCCAATCCGCAAGTTCGCAGCCTCGTTGACCTAGCTGTCCACGCATCGAACGAGACACTTCGGAAGCAAGCACTCGCCGCGGTTACGAACCTGCTCATCCAGCGACGCACGCATCCATATGCAAGCAGAGACGGATCAGACCTCCCAACCAGTGGCTCATTGTTGCTCGGAACTTCGTTGCAGGGCTCTCCCTGTATGATCGAGGAGGAAGATCTCGCCAAACACATGCTGACTGTCGGCCAATCCGGGTCAGGGAAGACCACGCTCATCTACACCCTTCTCTCCCAGATCGACGTCCCGTATTGGGCGTTCGACCTCAAGCAGGATTACCGCCACCTGATCAACGAAGACCCTGAGCTCCTGGTACTGCCCTGGACGGAACTAGAGTTCAACCCACTGGCGCCACCGCCGGGAGTGCCACCGCGGCGGTGGGCCCAGGTTTTCAGTGAAATGTTTGGCCACGCGACATCGCTACTCTCGGGATCGAAGAACTACCTGCTGAAATCAGTTATCGAGTTGTACCGGTTCTACGGTTTGTTCGACGAGTGCTCACCGCCGTACCCCAGCCTCCACGAACTCGAAGCAGTGCTGGCGTCGGACAAGATTAGCTACGTCCGGAAGAAGGCGAACTACCGGGACACCGTTCTCAACCGGGTCGAAGCAATGAACCTGGGTGCCGGAACGATCTTTGACTGTAGTGAGGGCTTTGACCTCGAAACCTTGCTCCAGCGCGATGTGATATTCGAGTTCGATGGATTGAACCGAGATATCCAGAACTTCGTGATGGAGATCCTGTTGGCCGCGGTCTACGAGTACAGGCTGGCCCAAACACACCGCGATACCGGACTAAACCACCTCTTCGTTCTTGACGAAGGCAAGCAGGTGTTCAGCGTCTATAAAGAGCGTCAGGAAGCCGCGGGCATTCCGTCCATCGACGATCTTACAGCGAAACTCCGGGAGTTCGGCGAGGGACTGCTCGTTGCCGATCAGGAAGTCTCGAAGCTCACCGACTCGATCAAGGCGAACACATACACGAAGGCCTTGCTTCCTACCGGTGACCGCAAACAGTTCGACGCCATGGCCGGATCGATGCATCTCACCGACCGCCAAGAATCAGTAGCCCAGGAACTGGCCACAGGTGAGGCCATCCTTCAAACAGGGAATGACGACCCAGTCAGAGTCAGTCTCCACGAGTACCAGATCAAGAAGGAGGTTACAGACAGCGACCTCAGGCAGCGGCAGGGAGGTCGCTGGCAGCAGTTATCGTCCACACCTCGACAGCGACCGCCCGGATTCGAAGACTACCACGGAAGCAACCCTCATTCCACGGACGACATCGTTAGCGACCCCGACCAAGCTCTCTCACTATCCCGTGAGGCGAAGCAGCTGTTGGAAGACGTCGTCGAGTATCCATTTGTGCCGCTGACCCAGCGATACGACCAGTTCTCCAGCCACCACGTCGGCTACGACGCCAAACAGGAACTGACGGACACCGGGATCGTCACCGAACACATGCTGCAAGCCGGCTCAATCTCTCGGAAGCTCCTAGATCTGACTGAACGTGGCCGGTCATTCGTCGAGGACAACCTCGAAATCGACCCCAGCAGCAAGGGAAGAGGAGGAGTTGTCCACAGGTTCTGGCAACACCAGGTGAAGACCGCGTTCGACGAAGCCGATTGGACCACGAAACTTGAGCTGTTTGATGCAGACGTGTACGCTACCAATAGCCAGGTCGAACTCGGAGTTGAAATCGCGATGGAGGATACTGAGCGAGAGGTTGAGCACATCAAAGACCGGTTGGAAACCGGATTTGACGCCGTGTGGGTTGTCTGCCGGAATAGCCAGGTTCGAGCAGGGATCGAAACTCGAGTTGCTGACGCAGACCTCGACACCTCACGGATAATATTTCGGACTGTCTCCGAGTTCGAGGAGCCGGAGAATGTTTCGATTCCAGAGTGAGGGGGAAATCGGCAATCTCCGTGGGTAATTGCTTAAGTAACAATGGTCCGATTTCTGGCGTAAGAGGCGCTAACCCCCTTTCCAAACCAGAAGGGGTGAACGCCTGGGTTACCGCCAATGTCAGCTCCCGATTCCCCGCCGAGTGGCGACACTCGTCACCGATTACGCATCACCGCGACGGTCGCCATGATCATCTCGTGCGCCGTAACAACGGCCGCCTCAGTAACGACCATGATGACCAGACCGCCTGCCCAGCTTTCGATATTTCTGTCTCTCCTCGTTGCGGTTGGGCTGGGGCTCTACATCATTAGCAGCTGAGTGCCGGGAGATGGATGAGATGTTTCCAGCTGGAATCGAGACTCAGGAGGCCTCTTACGCGAATTCGGGGTCGGCTCACCCTTGGCCAAGACGGTTTCTGGTGTTTCCCGGTATATGGATGGTTGTGCTGGCAGGTCAGATGGGAGTTAGTGGATTTCCCGGGTTCTGAATATATGGTCTGGTAACTCGCTTGCCAGCAGAGAACGAGATACCGGGTAGCTTCGGTCAAAGTGACTGAAAGGGGGGGTTTGATTTCGCTTGGAGAATCAGAAAATTCATCTTATTGATTGATATCTGTCTGGCCGTCAGAGCTCCGCGAGTTACCAGACCATTGGTCCCCGACCGTCAACGAGAGGAAATGATATAAATATTGAGGTGTGTATACTTCGTAAAACCAACCGAAAGAAGGAGAGTCGGAAAGCACCAGAAGCGACTACATTCGACCATTTGTCCCAAGCCCCGACGCCGCATCTGACGAACCGTTCATTGCGGAGCAACTGAACACAGGTGTTCACGGGCCAACCGAAGCCTGGTCTCACCCGCTCTCCTTCTATCTTCAATCGTGAATCTATCTATATGTCCACAACACAACACGTAGATGTATCTCGAACGCTTCAAAACCTGGAGGAAAGCAGCCTCTCAGAGGAAAACATCGAGGTTATTTCTAAATTCATCAACCACTGTGCCGCTGAAGGGCTTAGCGAGGCACGACAGGTTCGCCATATACAGTCGCTGAAGACACTGCTGAAAAAGTACGCGCCCAAGGATTTCCGGCTACGGGACGCCTCAGAAACTGAGCTCAAATCGGTGATCGCCGACTTGAATCGGAGTGACTACGCCGAGGCCACCAAGCGGACTATGCGTGGCACGGTCAAGAAATTCTATAAGGTGGAGAACGGTGGTCACGAGCACCCGGATAAAGTTGAGTTCATCTCGTTGACCAAGAAGAAGCAGACACGAGTCACTCGGGAAGATCTGTTTACGGAAGACGAACGGAAACGGCTGTTCAATGGGTTCAGTAGCACCCGAGATCGGGCGTTCACCATGGTCTTGTACGAGTCAGCCGCTCGACCCGGCGAACTCCTAAGCTGTAATCTTGCCGACTTCACATCCAACGGAAAAGGCGACTTCATCTTTCTCGAGGGCAGCAAAGGAACTCCTGACCGCACCAACCAACTGGTCCGTTCCGGTCGGACACTCCGGGAATGGCTCGCACAGCATCCACTCGGTGGCGAACTTGGTGACATTGACCGTCCTGACGCACCTCTTTGGGTGAAAACTGAACAACAGGCATGTGCGAACTGTGGCGAGATACCTCACAATCACACGGAAAACTGTTCCTACGAACCCGACCTCGGAGATCGGATGAACTACGACGGCTACCTGCGCCGGTTCAAAGATGCCTGTGACAGGGCGGATATCCCGGAAAACAAGAGACGTCCCTACAACCTGCGGCATACCCGACTTACAGAGGTTGCAAAATTCATGGGCTACGAACAATTGAACAAGTTCGCCGGATGGACACCCGGATCAGACCGTGCCAAAGTCTACGTCCATCTCAACAACGACGACGTCAACCAAGCCATCCGAGATCAATACGGACTAACCAACCAAGAGAAAGAAGAAAAGAATCAGACCTGCCCTTTCTGCGGGGCGGAGAACCAATCAAGTCACTCCGAGTGCCGGAACTGTGGCCGCCCACTCTCATTGAAGAAGAAAACAGATCAAGACTCAAAGCAGAAAGCACTGGAACGGCTTGCAGAACTTGAGGAACAGGGAGTCCTCGATAAACTAGACGCGATTATCTGATTCACGTTCCGTGGGGGGTTCCTTCCCTCCCCCCAGGTACTCTGGAATTTTGCAACACGTGGTTGGATTGTCTGACTCGGCCAATTCTGGACTCTTGTTTCAGATTTTGCTACTCGATTGGAGGGGCTCAACCTACGAAAGCTATGGAAAGGATGGCTACCATCTGGCGACTTTGCCGGTCGATCTGGCCGTAGAATCGACCGCTGAATAGTTTCTACTCTAGCTCTTTTCCCATTGGATTCTCCTTTGCCTCCTGCACGTTCTCTTCCTGAACCATCTCGTAGGCGCTTTTATCCCCGTGCTTTTTTACCGTCTTCTCTATCTGCTGCAACGTCTTCCGAAAATTCTTATCGAGACGTAGTTTGGCCTGCTGGTACCCGCTCAGATACCGCTCGCCTTTATCAGTTTGCTCAATTTCATGGGGCTCCTCGCCATCATCAACATCCAGAAGCCCGATATCTACGTAATGCTGCATTGCCTGCGACAAACCCGGATCGTACGGACCCCGCTCTTCGCGAATGAATGTAAGCGACGACTCTTCCGCCTCTTCGTCGGCGTAATTGAACAGGAGTTTGTGGTACTTGGTCCGGCCCTCTATCCGGCCGCCGGCTTGATCAAGGAGCAAAAGACGCGGATGGTGGGTTTCGTCGTCGTTCATAGTAGTTCCTCAAACGTCATCTGGACCAGCATCGTCTGAAGATCCACAATCTGCGTCCGGTCAAAGTGCTGCTCTAACTCGTCGTTCGACGAAGCGATGATGTACTGTAAATCTGCCTCTCTGATAAATTGCATCGCGTTACCCCGTCGCTCTGACTCTAGGTTTGCGAATGGTTCATCAAGGATCACGACCTCAAAACTGTCCTCAGATACGTCATTGCCGCGAGCAGCTTCAGCAAATGTATGCGCAAACGCGATATTCAGTAATCGCGCCTCTCCCGTGCTAAGTTCCCCGTATTCTCGCGGCCCCTCGTTCCCGGGGAGTGAGACAGTGCCATCCTCTTCGATTCGGATCTCCAACCCGAGATCAGGATCAAGACCCTCAAAATTTGATGTCCAGCGGTCTTTGAAATCCTGGATAATGTCCCTAAAGCTCTCCTCCCGCAGTTCGTCAATTTCAACATCCAGTTCTTCCAGTTCTGTCTCCTTCTCGGTTAATCCCTGTTCGATGTCCGCAAGCTCTTCTTGCAGCTCCTGTTTCCGGGATTTCAACCGGTCGATCTCGGCTCGATGTTCTTCCAACTCGCGCTCTGTTCGATCTGCAACTGCTTCTATATCGTAATCATACTCCTCGAGGGTATGCTTCGCCAGATCGTTCAGTTCAGTCAACTCAGGAGCTTCAGCTTGGACTGCTTCAATCTCTGCTTCGATCTCCGAGTGCTCATCATCTAAGTCTTCAATTTGTGATTCCAACTCGTCGATGGACTCACCGGCAGTTTCGACTTTTTCTTCCAACTCTGCTTTCAGATCATCCAGGGAGCGTTCCCGACCGCACTGTGGACAGTATCCACCTTCCAATCGATTTTTCGCCGTTTCTTCGGGAACCACGTGATCGCAAACGGGGCAGGTCAGTTCTTCAATAGCGTCAACGATCAGTTCGTTTACCCCGTCGGTGTATCGTCGCTGTTCCCGGAGCTCTCTACGCTTCGAGCGTTTTTCCTGCTCAATCGTCCGCTTCCGATTGTACAGCTGTTCCAGCTCCGAATTCAGCTTCTCATTCTCAAGGAGAAGTTCCTTTATCGTCTGCAACTGGTCCGTCTCGATCAACCTTTGAAGATGCTCGATCTTTTCCAGCCGGCGCTCAACGCTGTCTATATCGATCTCTTCGAGTTCGCGCTGTATCGGCGATCGTTCCGTCCGTCGGAGCTGCTCGGTTTCTTGCTCCAAGATATCTCGTCGCTCCGCAAGTTCTTCTAGCTCGGTTTGTAGTGGACTCTCCACAACGCGTCGAATTGTGTCGATCAACTCGTCTTGGGAGAGTCGTGCCAGCGGTAGTTTGTCCGTCTCTGAGTGGACAAATTGCAGAGCAGTAGTCTGCTCAGGACCGATAATATTCTGAATTTTATCCTCTACAGCACTTCTCTCTACCGTCTCTTCGCCATCGTAATAGGAACGGCCACCGCCGCCTCGGGTGAGTTCGTGGCCATTGTCGAACTGGATTTGTACGTCACTTCGTCTTCCGGGCTGGATGCCGAGAGTGGCCCGCGGGCCGTATAGAGCGTACAGTAATGCGTTGACGGTAAGGGTCTTCCCTGACCGGTTGCCTCCTCTGATGAAGAGATCGTCACCTCCGACATCGTCTCTTGCGATTCTATGGAAGTCCTCGATCGCGAACTGATCGATGTGGAGTCTACTGATTTTCATATTTTGCCTGGTATGGTTCGGTGATGTTCTGGGCTAGCCTGTTGAGCTGGCGGACACCATGGCGTACGAATAGTAGGGAAGCGAGGATGGCGACGATCATCCCTCCTGCAATGAAGGCCAAATCGCCAAGATAGAAGCCGAGAATGGGAGCGGTTATCGCGATAAGAGAGCCGGAAAGTATTGAGACGTTGCTTCGATAGGCATGCCGGTCAAACTCGTCAACCCGGTTCTGGAGTTCTTCGCTCGCGGACTCATAGAAATCCTGCTCCCCGGTGATCTGGTTGATCTGTTCCGTTGAACGCTGGAGTTTGTCGCCAGCGAAGAAGTGGATGAGCTGGAAGTTGAATCGGTCAGCAAGTAATATGACGACCAACGCAGGAAGCAGGCCGACTGGGGTGAGGGCAATGCTCTCTGGGATGAACATGTAGGCGACACCCAGAGAGTATATGGCGAGGAATAGTGCCCCCCAACCACTGTCTGAGATTTTGTCAATAATCCGCATGGATTCGCTTGGTGGTTCATTGAAGTTTCAGTCTCTACTTACTAAAATGATGCGGGGGATTTCCAACTTACATACCAAGAGGTCGTCAGACAGTAGATCGACCTCCTCCTCGTACGTTTCCATAATTCAGTCGTCCGCCGCCTCCAACACATCACCAGCGATAGCCGCGCGCATCCTCGGAGTTGTGGATATCTGTTCCTCAACTTCTTCTCGCCATGCATATACTTGAGCCAGTACTACCAGACTCTGCTCGCGGCGGAACTCTCCATGTTATGCTCCCGCCGCTCCTCCGCCATCTCTTCGAACCGGTCATGGACTGCGGCATTACTCTCCGTCTCCGACGGCAGCGTAATCGTCAAGAAATCCCGGTACCGGTCAAACAGTGCGTGATGCTTGTTCGCCGACGTCCGCGTTAATCAATTGGAACCAGCAGACGGGACCTGCCACCGTCCTCTCAAAACGCACACACCACGCCGAGTAGAATTTATATATCTTTACGAAGCACCAAGCGGTAATGCCAGAGCAAGCGGACGCACCGAATAATGGCAAAATTACTACGTATCCCACTGATCTCGATCTCCAAATCTGGCCGTCCGGAGGGAACTAAACCATGGACACACCGCTCGGCACCAGTGCCGGACGCCAGAAAACACTCCAGGCCCTCGAAGAAACAAGCGAACTTGCACCGGTAGACGAACCAGACGCCATCTACGACCTCATCGACGCGGTGAACGCCATCGCCGTCCCACGCGTTCTCTCACCACCGCAGAAAACGGTCGAACAGATCGACGACATCCATTCCGCCCTGCCGGACGAAGCACAGCCCTACTACGTCAGTGACGACCGGATGCTCCGCCACATCAACGCGGCCCGCCACCAGTTCAACGACTGGATGGGGAAGCGCCGGCGGATGGCGGAGATGCCGTCACCGGTTGAGGCGGGCCGGGCGAACTACCCGACGCGCCGAGCACAGAAACGCAGCCGCCTCGAACACGAGGCACGGGAAGAACTTGAGGCGAAACTCGACCGCGTCCAGTCGACGGCGCGTGGCGCAGAGCAACGCGCCCTGAACGCCATCAATTCTTCAGTCGGGGAACAGACCGAACAGCAACGCGAACAGCAGCGAAACGAACTGCGCGAACAGTTATCTGAGGACGCCATCGTCAAATTCCGGAACCCGCAGTTACGGGCGGGCCGGGTCATCCGGGTAAACACAAAAAGCGTCCGCGTCCAGTATCCGAACCCCCGTGCAGGCGCGACCTGCCCGGTAACCGGAGAAAAAGAACCCGACGAACGGGAGGACCGCATCCAACTGGACTCCGAATACCTGGAACTGCTGGACGTCGACACGGTCGACGAAGCCGTCGCCACGATCGACGACCTGGAACCCCGGGGATAACAACGGCGATACCCACGCTACCGGCTGGACGTAAAGAGTCGTACGTCAGGCGTCGGGATAATTCTCGATCAGGTACTCGCGGGCGTCCTCGAGGAACTGGTCGTCCTTGCAGAGGTCCGGCTTCCCTGCCTCGATGGCGACGACCTCCAACAGGAGCTGCTGGATGTCCTCACGGGTCCGCTTGCTCGTTTCCCAGTCCCTGTAGGACGTGTCGACACGTTCCGCGAGTTCCTCGTCGACCCGCTTTGCGATGAACTCGGCCTCGTCCTCATCGTCGATGTACTCCGCGAAGCCCTCGTCGCTGTCGTCCATCAACGCCGCGAACAGGGCATGGCCGGACGGTGACAGTCCGCGTTCCTCGGCCTCGTCTTCGACCGATAGGATCTCCTCCTCCAGTTCGACCAGTTCCTCGTACGCGCGGTCGGCGGTTACCTCGTCGCTTTCCCACTTGTCGACGACCTCGCGGACGCGTTCACTCAGCCGCCGGTACCGCGGGTGGTGTTCGGACCGGTCGTCGAGGTAGTCGTCGGCGGCGCCGGCGACCTCGGTGATCCCCTGCTCCGCGTCCATGTCCCGGACGCGTTCGAGGTGGTCGGCATCGAACTCGACGACTTCGAACTTCTCGTCGAGCCAATCTGCGTTGACCTCGACGTTGTTCTCGACGATGTCTTTCGTCTTCTCGCGCAGCCGCTTCTCCGGCTCGCTCTCGCGGTTCATGCTGCGCTGGTACGCGAGGTGGACCTGCGTCAGCCAGCCGTATTTCTGCGGGCGGCCGGTGTTCTTGTCTTCGAGTTCGCCCATCGGCGCCAACGTGTCGTACAGGTTCTCCACGTCGCGGTACAGCTCCTTGAACCGGCGGCGGGCCTCGGCGTCCTTCCGCAGGTACGTCAGGCACTCGACCACCGTCTCGGGATTGTCCTCGATGTCGATATGGTCGAACAGCGCGACCGCTTCCTCGACCTTCTTGTCGAACTCGTCCAGGAGTTCGCTGATGTCCTCTGCGGCCGCTTGACGGACCTCTGGCGGGTAGTAGTTCAACGCCTCCTCGACGTTCCCTTCCGCGAACACGCCGGCGAAGTCCACGATCTCGCCGTTCTCTTTCCCGTTGTCCGGCCGGTTCGTCCGGGCGATCGCCTGCAGCAGGTTGTGGTTCGTCAGGGGCCGGTCGAGGTAGATCGTCTTGAGGATCGGAGCGTCGAACCCGGTAAGCAGCATACTACAGACGACCAGAATCTTCGGGTCGCCATCCTCGTCCTTGAACTCCTCGACGATGCGCTCCCGCTCGCTCTTCGATGTATGGTACGTCCGGGTGATCGGGTCGGACTTTCCGGCCGACGAGATCACGACCCTCACTTCCTCCGGGTTCAGATGCTTCTGCAGTTCCTCGCCGTAGAGCGCGGCCGCCTTCCGGGACGGGGTGACGACCATACCCTTCCAGCCGCTGGGCGCCAGCTTCTCCCGGTAGTGGTCGACGATCTCCTCGGCGATGCTCTCGACGCGCGGCCGGAGCTCGGCGAGCGTCTGCTGGTTGATCGTCTCGCGGATGAGCTGGTCACGTTCCTCGTAGTCGAGGTCGCCCGTCGCGGCCTCGTGCGCCTGGTCCATCACGTCGTCGTTGATCTCCCAGTCCCGATTCCCGTGCCGGAGCTCGAAGTGGACCGGTAGAATCACGTCGTCATCGATGCCGTCCTCCATCGAGTAGTGATGGAGATACCCCTCTTCGTCCCGCGGCTCGGAGTAGTGCTGGAACGTGTTCCGGCCGGCCTCGGTGTTCTCGTTCACCGGCGTCCCGGTGAACCCGAAGTGGTAGTAGCTGTCGAGGGCGTTGTCGAGTTTACTGCCCAGTTTCGCTTCCATGAAGCGGTGGGCCTCGTCGGAGAGGACGACGGTTTCGTCGTTCTCCTGAATGTTCTCGTCGACGTCCTGGAACAGCTGGATGGTAGTGACGACGACCTGGCTCTGGCCCTCCTCGATCAGTGACTGCAGTTGGTCGGCGCCGTCCGTGACGATCTCGTAGTGGTCGAAGTCGATGAGCTTCCCGAGGTCGTCCGACATCTGGTCCCGCAGGTTCTGCCGGTCGACCAGGATGAGCACCTGCGGTGTCTTGATGATGTCCGGCCGGTACAGCAGGTTGCGCGCGGTGAAGAACATGGTGAACGACTTCCCGCTGCCCTGCGTGTGCCAGATCAGTCCGTTCTCGAACCGGCCGCGACTGACGCGTTGCAGGATGGCGTTCGTGCCGTGGTATTGCATGTGCCGCGGGATGATCTTCGCGTTGCCGCCCGGCTGTCGCTGGTAGAACACGAAGTGCTTCACGATGTCCAGCAGCGCCCCCGGCGTCAGTAGCGAGTGCGCCATTTCCTTCAGCTCGCTGTGGGAGCCGATCGGGTCGTCGGGTTGCCACGGGTTGTAGTGCGTCTCGGGTGCGTCGACGGCACCGTACCGGGCGTTTTCGTGGTCCGCGGCGACGTTGAACAGGACCGGGGCGAAGAGCCGGGGGGCGTCCTCCTCGTAGTTGTGGATGTCGTCGGTCGCGTCGGCAACAGTGCTGTCCTGGGTGAGCGACTTGAGCTCCGTTACGACGAGTGGGAGGCCATTGACGAACAGGACGACGTCCGGGATCACCAGTTCGTGCTGGCGGACGCGGAACTGGTTGGCGGCGATCAGCGAGTTCTTCTCCGGTTCCTCGTGGTTGATCAGATCGACCACCACCTTCTCGGAGGTGCCATCCGACTTCGAGAGGTTCACTTGCCGCCCCTTCTGCAGGCGTTCCTGGACGTTGCGGTTGGCCTCGAGCAGGCTGTCACCGGTGAAGTCGCGGCGGAGTGACGTGATCACGTCGTCGACGTTGTGGTCGGTGACCTTCTCGTTCAGGGCGATCAGTTGCTCGCGTAGCAGTTCCCAGTAGATGACCTCGCTCTTGTCGTCGCGGTCGTACTTTGTGTCGAGTTGTACGCCGCCGTCCGACTCGTCGGGGCCACCGTAGGTGTCCCAGCCAGCGTCGTCGAGCCAGTCGAGTAGCGCGTACTCGATCTTCTGCTCGTTGAACTCAGGGAAGCTATTCTGGCTCATGATTCTTGACCTCGTCGTGGATATCGATCTCCTTTCCAGCGGTACGAACCTCCCCGGAGAGCAGATCTTGCATCAGCCCCTTCTTTAGATTCTTTAAGCGACCTACGCGTGATTTCTCGATGTCAATCTTCCTGTCAAATTCATTAATATGATCAACGATCTCAGCTTGCTCGTCTTTTGGTGGAATGGGGACTGAGAGGTTACCCAACGCCTCCGTCGAAAGGCGTTTTGTCCCGTGAGACGCTGCCGTTACCAAAGCCAAGATCTCATTACTATTCGTCTTCAGCCAATAAGCCAGGTAGTCTGGGTTTATATCTTCATATGGGAGAATCGCTTTCACGTCCTGATTGAAGCTAACCTCTTGTGCCGGGCGAACGATTGGGAGCGTGTGGTCAAGAATCATACCTCTCACCAAAATCAACAATGAGTCAGATGGAGCTAGCGGCGCTCCCTCTTCGACGGCTGCCTCAGTTATTTTGTCCTCAGAGTCGGTCAGTCGGAGTGACTTCATATCCTTTGCCGATATCCAAGGAATTGAACCGCCCCAAAACTTATTTTCTGATTTTTTAGGTGTTTTCCCCGACATCCACTCACCAATGTCTGATAATTTCGAGACTTTCCACTCTGATGGAACGGTTCTCCCAGCTGTTTCTTTGTATAACGCTGGCTCTTCCAGATACGAGGGCCGGAGTTCGCCGATCTGGTTTAGGCCTCTTGTAACCAGGTCTTGGAGGGTACCTTTCCGAACCCTCTCCGTCTGGTAAATAATCTCTTCCGTCTTCTGAATCGCTTGATCGACGGTATATAATACACTGGCAATCTTGCGCTGTTCTTCGAGTGGAGGCAGACCGAGGTGTGTTAATTTCAGATCTTTCGTCGTAATCCCGTTTACCGTCGTCCCTCGACCGAGACTTTTGAGATAAGGATCCTTATCTGAGAGAGAGTACACTAGGAACCAGGGATCCGCGATATCAGTATCCGGAATAATAGCTTTCATATCCTGATTAATTGCCATCTCGACCCGATTGAGAAATGGTTCTCCGACAGTCATCCGCGTCGAGATGATAATAGAATTAGTCGGAACAACGTTTGTTGCGCTGTTCTCGACTCCTGATTCGGTAATATAGTCCTCTGTTACAGATAACTCAGTTCCATTGAGGTCTTTAACGCTCGCCCACGGGATATCACCACCCCAATAATCTTCGTTGCTCTTTGATGGAGTTCCCCCGCCAAGTATATTTTTACATGTATCCTCTACAGTGGCTAAACCCCAGTCTTCAGGGATGTCACTAATCTCTGGAAGATGCTGGTCGCTATCGTGTCCCTCAGTTGTGTCCTTCCCTTCGATCAGGAACTCGTCAAGAGTTGCATCCTCACTCATAGTTCAGTGTCTCCATGTTCTGAGTAATCCTCGTTTCAACCGCGTCGCGTTCATCTTGTAGTTCTCGCAGTAGTTCCAGCTCTTCGTGTACGTTGATGTCTTCTTGCGGTTCTGTAGTGTCGACGTAGAGAGAAATGTTCAGGTTGTAGTCGTTCTCGGCGATTTCCTCTACCGAGACTGTCCGGCACATCCGGTCCTCGGTACTCCACGATTCGTATGCCGAGACTACGCGTTCACGGCCCTCCTCTGTCAGGTCGTTGTGATTGCTCCGCTCCACGTAGAACCGCTCGTCGGCGGCGTGGATGAACTGGACCTCTTTATCTCGCTCCGGCGTCTTCTCGTTGTTCAGCACGAGAACTGCGCTGGGCAGTGAGACATTCTGGAAGAGATTTTCGGGCATCTCGATGATGGCCTCGACCAGATCCTCTGCGATCATAGCCTCTCGATACTTGCGCTCGTGGGTGCGGAAGAGGACGCCGTGCGGGACGACGACCGCTGCCCGTCCCTGTTCGCTCAGCATCTGCGCGATGTGCATGATGAACGCATAGTCGCCACGGTCTGCCCGAGGGAGCTTGTCGGCCCAGTCGAACCGGTCCCACTTGTCGTCCTTCAGGTCGTCCTTGGGCCAGTCGGCCGAGAACGGGAAGTTCGCGAGGACGTAGTCAAACCCCTCGTCATCCGACAGGTAGTTCGGGAACTGCGGGTTCGCGAGAGAGTCCTCGCGCCGGATCTCCGCTTCCAGGCCGTGCATGAACGTATTCACCTGTGCGATCGACGCGATGTCCGCATTCAGTTCCTGCCCCGTGACCGTCCATGTACTGGGGTCGCCGCCCTGCTCCTTCCGGAAGTAGGAGGCTGCGTGGACGAGGAAGCCGGCGGAACCGGCGGTAGGGTCGTGGAAGGACGCTCCCTTCTCAAAGCCGTCCGTGCCCCCGCTCTTTGCGAGCATACGGACCATCAAATCGATGACGTCCGGCGGGGTGAAGAACTGGCCGCCCTCCTTGCCCTCGTCCTTGGCGAACTCTCCGACCATGTACATGTACGCCTCACCGAGGAAGTCCTTCTCGACCTTCTCCGTGCTGAGTTCGAACCGGTTGATCCGCTGGATGAGGTCGCGTAGCCGCTGATCGTTGAGCGCCTCTTCGTCACTGTACGTGACGCGGACGACACCGCGGAGTCGGTCGTTCTCCCGTTCCAGGGCGTCGAACGCCTCGTCCAGGTAGGGAGCGATGTTCTCGCTGCGTTCGGTGACGGCCTCCCACCGGTAGTCCTCGGGGACCGACATGCCGGTAATGGCCTTCCGTGCGAGTTCTTCGTCGCCGGCGAACTGCTCCTTCTGCGCCTCCAACCGGTCTGAGAAGGTGTCGTCTATGCTCTTGTAGAACACCAACGGGAGGATGTAGTTTTTATATCGGGTTTCGTCGACTGCATTCCGGATCGCGTCTGCGCATTTGTACAGTTTCTTACCGAGCTCTTCGGGCGTGGTGTCGTGATAGACGTTCTGTGTCATGTGTTATTGGGTCGTTAGGTAGCTGATCATCTGCTCTTCGGACGGTGCTCCAGGAAGATGGTCTTCCAGTTCCTCGTGGGCTGCGCGAAGGCGGGCCAGCATCGCGTACCCGCGGTCAAGCGTGACGGCGATGAGGAGTACCAGCCGGATCCCGTCGGAGTGGGCGACGTCCGAACCGTCGAAGTTCTGGCTGGTGGTGATGTGGGCGGCGAGCGTCCGGATGAGGTGGTCGACAGCGAACAGGTAGTCGCGGAGCGTCTGGATCTCGCGGAACGACAGCGCGTACACGAGCACCTCTCGCAGGATGTCGATCAACAGGCGTCGTCGGCCATCATCGCCGTTCGTGACGAGTTGCCGGAGTTCGCCTTTCAGTTCGATCCGAAGCTCGTTCCGCGCCTCGACGAGATCCGCGAACCCGTTGTTCGCGGAGTCCCGGATGAGGTAGCTCTCGAGATGCTCCTTGTAGATGAGCAAGAGCATCTCCTCGTTAACGCGGTACTCGCCGTCGTCGAGGAGTAGCTGTCCTTCGTCGACGAGCGCGCTGCACGTCTTTGAGACAGTACCGCGTGTCACGCTGACCTGTTCTGTGATGTCTTTCTGGCGGGGCGGCGCCTCCTGGTCGCGTTCGATTGTCGCGACTGCCGCGAGGATTTCCAGCCGCGTTCCGCCTTCGCGCATGTCTGCCGCCACAAATTGTTGCATAATCGCACACCACTTAGTGTTTGCGGCAATTAATCTCAGATGAGATTCTTGTTTCGATCTTTCAACACAGACTCAAAGGTGTTGACAGCACAAATTTCAGTATTTAGCCCGGGAGATATTATTATTAGTTATAAATATTGGGCGCCAAGTATGTCAGGGTGGTAGCTAGATCGGTCATACAGCTGAATTCAATCACTTCCGAGAACAAGTCCAACCAGTCGTCGAATACTTAGAGCAGATCGAAGGTCAGGGTCACTCAAGGTACGAAGTCTTCTCCGACTGGCTAGATCTCATGCTCTACAGTTTGGAAGCTAACGAAGACCAATATCTGGAGATCGTCGATGGCTATGACGTAGAGCGGCCAGAGGGGGTCCACGCGGTCGACCTCTATAGTCAGGCATTCGGTGCGCTGCAGCAGGGTCTCTCCGAGACAGATGCCGACCTTCTTGGCGTAATCTACGAAGAACTCGGACAAGGGAGCGAGGCGTTTGGCCAGCACTTCACACCGCACGACGTCTGCGATACAATGGCCGAGATGATAGTTGACATCGATGAAACACGCGACCAGCCGTATCTCATTGCTGATCCAACTAGCGGGAGCGGTCGACTACTGGTTCATGTGTCGAAGCACCTCCCTCCAGAAAAGGAGGCTATCTACTACGGCCAAGATAAAGATCCGAGCTGTGCGAAGATGACTGCCCTGAACCTCTGTTTCTTCAACCTCGACGGCTATGCCGAGTACGGGAACTCACTAACAATGGATCAATACCGGGTCTGGCAGACGGAATCATCGATATTCGGTGGGGCAATCCGTGAGCTCGACCAAGAGGAATTCCCCGCGATAAGCTTTGACACAGTACCGGAATCGAAACCGCATGACAGCGACACAATGGTCAACCTCCGTGATTGGGATGAGGAGTTCGAGTTTGATGAGTCAGATGACACCGGGACCGAGAAATAGTACTGCCAGCGAAAAATGGGTAAAGCCCTCTAGATCGAGTATCGGAGGAGTTTTTCTCAGTCAAGCGAGGTAGTATTAGAAGGGTGAAGTAAAAGCTCACAGACCGGGGCTTTATAATATCGCGGATAATAGTATTAGCCGAGGAAACCGGAAGGCCCAACGGGAGATCACAGCGGTTTGAGACGGTCTCGCCTCCAATTGGCGCAATAATATTGCGTCAGTGGACGGCGAACTACTGCCCGTCTGACACCGATTTCGGGAAGCATTGTCCTAGGTGCTTCCCAAGCTCATAGCCCGGGTTCAATTCCCGGCCGGCGCATCCTGCGACGAACGGACGTGAGGAGCGGATGCGTCCGGCGGGATTGAGCCCTGCCAGAGGCAGCCCGGGAGCGAACGAAGTGAGCGACCCGGAACCTCTGGCACTGGTTCAATTCCCGGCCGGCGCATCGCGAGACTCGAGCGGAGCGAGAGTCTCGGAGACAGCGAACGGGGAGCGAAGCGACCCGTGAGCACTACCTCTTTTTTACGCCTCGGGTGCGCCTACGGCGTCGTTCGAAAGAGCGCTCCGCGCTCTTTCGTGATGACGAGAGAGCGCAGCTCTCTCGGATCACACCGCTCGGCGCAAAAAACTAGGTGAAAAAAGCCGGACGCTCACTCCGTTCGCGTCCGGGGTCCTCGTGAGCGACCGGAGGGAGCGAACGAGGGCTTGGAAGTCGAACGCCCGCGCAGGCGCGAAGCGCCGAGCAGGACCGTCTTCCAGCGAACCGCCTCGCTACGCTCGGCGGATGCCAGTTCGAATGGGTGGAATTGAGGCCTGCCAATGGCAGCCCAGGAGTGCAACCGAGCAAGCCACGAGCAGTGCTCCCGAACACGTGAGAGAGGAACGATTTGTCGTTGCCCGCGTAGAGCGCCGGGACGGCGCGTACACGGCCGACGACTAGGGGCTCCATCGGTTGGCGCGTCCGTTACCAAAGGCGCGCGATCGGGCCCCGAACCTTCACGACCCGGGGCGTTCAAGCCCGACGCGATGGCCGATCCCTTCGCCGATCCGCTCGCCATCGACGTGGTCAGGATCGGCATCGCGTTCGGGATCGGCGCGCTCATCGGCATGGAGCGCGAGCAGAGCGACTCCGCCGGCACCTTCGCAGGGAGTCGGACCTTCCCGCTGTTCGCGTTGCTCGGGGCGCTGGCCCAGGCGTACTTCCCGGCCGTCCTCCCCGTGCTCCTGGCTGCGGTGGCGCTCCCGCTGCTCGCGGCCTACGCCGGGAAGGTCCTCCTGGAGGGCGACGTCGGGCTGACGACCCTGACGGCTGCACTGCTGACGGTCCTCCTGGGGGCGCTGGCTGCCGATTCGCCCCGCGGTGCGGGGATCGCGATCGTCGTGGGCGGACTCGTCACCGTGGTGCTCTCGGTCAAGGACCCCGTCCACGACTTCGCCGCCCAGATCGACGATCGCGAGCGCCGTGCCTCGGTCAAGTTCATCCTCGTCGTCCTGGTGATCTTCCCGCTGTTGCCCGACCGGGAGCTCGACGCGCTGCTCGGGCTCAACCCCCGGTTCGTCTGGCTCATGGTGGTCCTCGTCACGGGACTGAGCTTCGTCGCCTACGTCCTCGGCCGGATTCTGGGAACCCGCCGGGGTATCGCGATCACGGGAGTGCTCGGCGGGTTCGTCTCCTCGACGGCGACGACGGTCTCGATGGCCGAACGCGCGAGGGAAGCCCCGTCGCTGTACCGCATCGCCGGCTTCGCGACGATCGTCGCGTCGATCGTCATGTTCCCGCGGGCACTCCTCGAGGTCGCCGTCGTCAATCCGTCGTTGCTGGGACGCGTCGCCTGGCCGCTGCTGGCGATGACGGCCCTCGGTGCCCTCGTCGCCGGTGGCATCTACTGGCGCTCGAGTGGCGGCGAGACCGTCGAATCGGACGTCAAGAATCCGTTTCGGCTGGGCCCGGCGCTGCTGTTCGGGGCCGTCTTCGCCGCCGTCTTGCTGGTCTCGGAGACGGCCCACGCGCAAATCGGCCCGTCGGGCGTCTACGCGACGGCTTTCCTCTCGGGACTCGCGGACGTGGACGCCATCACCCTGACGTTGAGCAAGCTCGCGGCCGACGGGGCCATCGGCCCTGACGTGGCCGCACGGGGAATCGTGCTCGGCGCCGTCGCCAACACCCTCGTCAAGGCCGGACTTGCCTGGCTCGTGGGCACCCGGCGACTCGGCTGGCTCGTGATCGCGGTCCTCGGCTCGGTCTCGGTGCTGGGCCTGGCCATCGCCGTCGTCATCTGAGCGGCGGGGCCCGACACCTCGCCGTTCCCACGCGGCTGGAATCTGGCGCTAGTTTACGCGACTGCCGGTCGAACGCTTCGGCATGAAGTTCCTGGTAGCGACCGACGGATCGGACGTGTCCGACGAGGCTCTCACCTACGCGATCGACCTGGCGGAGGCCGTCGGCGGGTCGGTCACCGTGGTCCACGTCGCCAACCCGAACGTCTACGCGGAGGGCGGGAGCGAGCCGATCGAGACGGCAACCGACGCCGACGAGCGACTCGTGGCAGAGAGCGTCGAGGCGGCCGGGGAGCGGGGGCAAGAACTCCTCGACGAGGCCGTCGAACTGGCCTCGGAGCAGGGCTTCGGGGTCGAAGCAACCCTCCTCTACGGCGACCCGGTCCGCGAGATCACCGACTTCGCGGCGGAAACGGGCGTCGACACGATCGTCCTCGGCCACCGGGGCCGCTCGGAGCGAGTCGGTCTGCTCGTCGGGAGCACCGCGAAGTCCGTCGTCGAACGCGCGACCGTGCCGGTGACGGTCGTCCGCTGAGACGGGCGTCCGAGCGAGGGGAGTTGGGCTCCCGGGGGACTGGCGCGCCGTGCCGTCAGCGGTCCATCTCCTCGCGCAGGGCTGCTTGCGTCCGGTCTGCCGTCGCCGCGAGTCCGTCGCTGATCGTGACGGGATACTCGACAGGATCCTCGATCGCTCTGACGTCTGCGGGAAGGGACTCGAGCGTCTCGAGCGTCCGCTCCCGAATCGAATCGGGGGACGGCAGGTCGTAGACGAGGTCGCCGTCCCGGAAGACGTCCACCAGGAGGTCGCGCCCGCCGACGTCCTCGTCGCGCTCGGCGACGACGTCTCGCTCGAAGGTGTCGTCGCCGAATCGGCGCACGCTCTTGGCACCGGGGTAGCTAACTTTTCCCTTCGAGAGCTTCATGCTGGGTCGCATCTCGCCGGCGGACTCGACGGCGACCAGCTTGTAGACCGGATTGAGGGTCGGGGCGTCCGTGCTCGTGGTCAGGGAGGTTCCGGGGCCGAAGCCGTCGGCGACGCCGCCGTCGGCGAAGAACGACCGGAGGAAGTACTCGTCGACGCCCGAGGAGACGAACACGTCCATCGAGTCCGAAAGGACCTCACGGACCGAGCGGGAGAGGGCCGCGAGGTCGCCGGAGTCCAGCCGGACGCCCCGCACGTCGACGTCCATCTCGCGTGCGACGTCGCGGGCGGTCCTGGCGCCCTCGACCGTGTCGTAGGTGTCGATCAGCAACACCGAGTCCGCGCCGTAGACCTCCACGAATGTCTCGAAGGCCGCGCGTTCGCTCTCGAAGCTCTGGATCCACGAGTGAGCCATCGTCCCGAAGACCGGGAGGTCGAACCGTTCGCCAGCCGCCTCGTTCGAGGTCCCGTCCGCGCCGCCGACGTAGGCCGCCCGGGCGGCCTTGAGTCCCGCGTCGGTGCCGTGGGCGCGCCGGGAGCCAAAGTCGACGAGCGTCTGGCCGTCGCCGTGCCGGCGGACCACGTCGCGCATCCGTGCGGCCTTGGTCGCGATCAGGCTCTGGAAGCCCACCTGGTTGATGAGCAGGGTTTCGAACAGCTGAGCCTGGTGGATCGGCGCCGTGACCTCCAGGAGCGGCTC
>Ga0207771_100069_pt1 | contig 74038 bp, 75 predicted proteins | sample A23M2SouthBayCA_2_FD_187731 | JGI IMG/M metagenome (GOLD analysis project Ga0207771, IMG submission 187731) | Aerobic enrichment media microbial communities from Eden Landing Ponds, California, USA - A23 M2 (2) (SPAdes) | ecosystem: Environmental > Aquatic > Marine > Unclassified | place... | reverse complement strand
GCTGGCGAAGTTCAGAGGCGTCTCGAAGCATCACCTCCAGAAATACCTCGGGTTTCTCGCACTGAAACTCAACTCACCGAACGACTGGTTCGAGAAACTGCTGTGTTACAATGTATCGGGATGAGCGATCTACAATAAGCACTATCAGTACCCCTCGACTCGCTCGGCGGTCACGTTCTCGATGGCATCACAGACGATATCGAGGCCGGTCTCGGCCTGTTCGTGGGTCATCACGAGCGGCGGGAGCAGGCGGACGACGTTGTCCTCGCGGCCGCCGCCCCAGACGAGGACGCCCCGCTCCATGCAGCGCTGGCGGACGGCCGAGGCGACGTCGCTCGACGTGTTCCCCGCCTCGTCGACCAACTCCGCGCCGACGAACAGGCCCATACCTCGGACCTGTGCCAGGAGCGGACTCTCGACGCTCGCGAGGCGTTTGCGGAGGTAGACGCCCAGGTCGGTAGCGTGCTCGAGCAGGTCGTGAGCCTCGATGTACTCGATCGACCGGAGCGCGGCGCGCATCGAGACGTTGTACCCCCGGAACGTGCCCGTGTGCCCGCCCGGCCCCCAGGTGTCCATCTCTTCACGGTAGATCGTCGCCGAGAGCGGGTGGCCGTTGCCGATACCCTTCGCGACGGTGATCGCGTCGGGTGTCACGTCGAAGTGGTCGCTAGCCCACCATTCACCCGTGCGGCCCATCCCGGCCTGGATCTCGTCGACGATGAGGGGGACGTCGTACTCGTCACAGAGGTCGCGCAACCCGGAGAGAAAGCCGGCCGGCGGGACGACGATACCGCCCTCACCCTGGATCGGTTCGACCCACACACCCGCGGGGTTGGGCATCGCGCCGTAGCGGTCGCCCAGCAGGGTCTTGACTGTCTCCAGGGAGCGCTCGACGGCCTCCTGGGGGCCACAGTCCTGGCGGAACGGGTAGGGATAGGGCGCGTGTTCGACCTCCGCCAGGAGCGGGGTGTAATCGCGCTTGTACTTGCCGTCGGCCGACAGCGAAAACGCGCCCGAGGTTTCGCCGTGGAAGCCGCCGTAGAAGGCGATCATCCCGCGGTTGCCGGTGTACTGTTTGGCGAGTTTGATCGACCCCTCGACGGCGTCGCTGCCGGTCGGACCGCCGAAGACGACTCTGCTGTCGCCGGCGAGTCCGCCGGGGGCGATCTCCTCGAGTTTCTCGATCAGGTCCAGTCGCGCTTCGGTGGGGAAATCGAGCGAGTGCGGGAGTCGCTCGGTCTGTTCGGTGACGGCCTCGGTGACGTATGGGTTGGCGTGGCCGACGTTGAGGACGCTGATGCCGGCGAAAAAGTCGAGATAGCGGTTGCCGTCGACGTCCTCGATGGTGGCGCCCCGGCCCTCCCGGAACGCCAGGGGGACCTCCGTCGGGTAGAGGACTGCGGAACTCTCGGCGGCCCGCTGGCGCTCGCGCAACCGACGGGACCTGGGCCCGGGCACCTCGTCGACGGCCGGCGCGTCCGAGAAGTGCAACTCCGAAGGGGGTGGTGACGCAGTCACGGGGATCGGTTGGGACGGCGTGACAATCGGTGTTGGCTTCCCCTCGCTGATTGCCGGTTCCTGGGGACTCCCGGTCGACGGGAGACACCGCAGGGCCGCCGACGAGAGCCGCTAGCGCGGTCCGTGCCGGACGCCGGGGACGCGTGCCACCGACTCACGGGGGCGCGAAACACACATCCCGCCGGCCCGCAGAGAGACGAGTGTGTACGACTACCACGTCCACTCGAACTATTCTGATGGTGTGTTCCTGGGACGGATGGTCCGGGCGGCCGCCGACATTGGGCTGGACGGTATCGGATTCGCCGACCACTGTAACGTCTCCGAGCGCGAGCACCTTCGGCGGTACAAACGCCGCTTCGGGTTCAACCTCGACGTGACCTACGAGCGCCGCCGCGAGGCCATCACGGAGTACGCGGCCGAACACGACCTCCGACTGTTCGACGCCGTCGAGGTGGACTACCACCCCGCCGACGAGGACGCGATACGGTCGTTTCTCGCCGAGGCCGACTTCGAGTACGCGGTCGGGAGCGTCCACGAGGTAGACGAGGCCAACGTTCACTGGGACTACTTCGCCGACCTCGACGCGGCCGAACAACGCGCGGCCGTCGACGAGTACTTCGACCACCTCGTCGCGCTCGTCGAGTCAGGCCTGTTCGATATCGTCGCCCATCCCGACATCGTCGAGCGCAACCCTGCACTCAGAGGCTACGCGACCGAGGACCACTACCGTACGGTCGCCGCCGCACTCGCCGACGCCGGGCCCGACGTCGTCCCGGAGATCAACGCCGGCCGGATCGACCGCGAGTACGGGCAGTTCCACCCCACACCCACCTTCCTCTCGGTACTCGCCGAGTACGACGTCTCGGTGACGCTCGGATCGGACGCTCACTCGCCCGAGGAACTCCGCGAACGCGTCCCACGACTCCGCGAACACGCCGCCGATGCACCGGTCGAGATCGTCGATATCGAAGTGTAGCGACTCGGACGTGGAACGTCGGAGAGGAACAGTACCTGCCTCCGTTCGGGAGTCACAGTCGCTGGGCGTCACGCGCCGACAACTGTTCGTGGGGACGGTTCAGTTCGCGGGGACGGTTCGGTTCACGGGACGGCTCCCCGGAGACCGGTTACGCGTTGGCGTCGAGGTCGGCACCGACCGCGCCGTCGAGGCCGTCGTCGACCGCCGATTCGAGGTCCTCGTCGTCGTCTTCCTCGGCGGGCTCTTTCGAGGCACCCTCGACCTGGTCTTCGGTGACCGTGTCGCCACCGGTGACGGTGACGAACAGTTCCCCCAGCTCGCTCGTCCGGTCTGGCTGTTCGTGTTGGCTCATCGTACTTACCCGTAGACCCCCTCCACCAATAGCCGTGATACCTAACCACGTTGGTATCCTCCCAGTAACCTGCCCGGTGCCGAGTCGATCGGCAGCGAGAGCGGTGAACGGCGGCGAGTACGCTCACTCGACGGTCGGCGGGGACGAGCGACTGTGGCGGCGGAAACGACTGATCGTGGCGGCGGGGACAGTCGAGAACAGCGGTCGATCAGGTACGTTCCGACGACTCGTCTCATAGTGATTATTGTAGTGATTTACCGGTACACGCCGACACCGGGGTCGGCGCGATCCGGAAATAATCTACAATAAGCACTATCAGAGCACTTCGCGCTGGCAGGAGCCACAGAGCGCTTCGTCTTTGATGTCGACTTCGCGGACGGTGGGGGAGAAACTCATCACGCAGCGTTTGTTGTCACAGTGTTCGAGGCCGAGCGTGTGGCCGATCTCGTGGATGACCTCCTTGCGGACGCGGTCGGCGAAGACGTCCTCGTCGGGCCGGCGGGTGACGCCGCCGTCCGAGGAGGTGTTCAGCCGGTGTGTCGAGATAACCGACCCCTTGCCGTCGAGATACGCCAGGCCGAAGACGTAGTTGCGGCGGTGGTAGAACAGGTCTTCGCTCGTGATGGCGATGTTCTTGTCGCCCGAACCCACCCGAGTAGCGAGTTTGATGAACGATTCGGCGCTGTACTGGTCGCGGCCGCGGTCGTACGCGCCGGAGGGGATCGACTGCGTGTCGTGCATCGTGACGTCACTGTCGTAGACGGCACGGAGGCTCGCAGACGCCTCGCGCTTGACTCGCGCGGGGACGTCACCCACCGGCACGATGTCGACGTGCATACAGAGCCTTTAGCATACCCGGAGTCGTGAATGTTACGCAACGCGCCGTGGGGTGGCGCTCCCCGGTCGTACTGGCACTACCACCGGAGACACACGGCGCTCACTCGGCTATCCGGGGGTCCAGGGTGGTCCTGAGGAGGTCCTGCAGGAGCGTGCCCGCGAGGCCGAGCGCGACGAACACCAGGGTCGCACCCATCACGACGGGGAGGTCGCGGCGCTGGACGGCGTCGAACAGCGCCGACCCGAGGCCGGGGACCGACAGGACGACTTCGAGGACGAACGCGCCGAGAAAGAGCAGTCCGAGCAGTTCGGCGACGAACAGCGACGCGAGCGGCAAGAGTGCGTTCCGGACGACGTGTCGTGCGACCCGGGCCCGGCCGGCCCCTTTCGCCCGGACAGTTCGCGCGAACTCGGCGCGGGCGTGTTCGTCGACCTGGGTCCGGACGTGGCGGAGCTGTGTCGGGAACAACGTCGTCCCGAGGACCAGCGCGGTGAAAGCGAGATACCGCCGATTGCCCGGCGACAGCGGCCCGGCCGCCGTGGCGTATCTGACGAGGGCGTCGTACTCGGTGGCGACCAGCGCCGAGAGCGTCACGGCGACCCAGAACGCCGGCAGGCCCAGCCCGGCGTAGGCCACGAGGCCGACCAGTCGGTCGAACAGTCGCGAGTCACTCAGCGCCGCGTAGCTCCCCACGACCCCGGAACAGAGCGTCGAGACGACCACCGCCGGGACGGCGTAGGCTGCCGTCACCCCACTGGATTCGACCAGGACGGCCGCGACCGGCCGCCCGCTCTCGAACGAGCGACCGAGACGGAGGCGGACGACGTCCCACAGGAAGTCGGCGTAGCGCGCGAGCGCCGGGGCGTCCCGGTTGCGCGCGGCCCGGAACGTGTCGACGGCTTCCGAGACGTTCTCACCCGTCTGTGCCGCCGCGAAGGCCACGCCGGCCTCGTTGGGGTCGCGCGTGAATGCGACGACGGCGAACACCGCCGTGAGGACGGCCCAGGCTACGACCACGGTCCAGCCGACCCGGGAGAGGGCGTATCGCAGCGTCACGGCCGTCCGGACCTCCCGTCGGGCATCGCTACGTCGGAGGAGTTCCGGCGCGAGCCCCATGAGTGTTCCCCGGAACGGGTGCTCGACTTTCCGCCACCTATTTTTCTCCGCCGGACGACCGCAGAGCATCGATGGGAGAGCGCGGCGCGGACTCCGAGCGAGGAGGGCCCGAGCCCGGAGACCCTACGAGCGGGAACCCGGTTCCGACGGTCGGGCCGGACGCGTTCGAGGAGAGTGCCCGGTACCCGGTTCGGCCCTCGGCACACACCACTGGGTTCCTGCTCGCGGTCTGTGGGCTGGGCGGCCTCTTCGTCCACGACCTCACCACGAGCGGGCCGCTGTTGCCCTACTGGACGCCCGTGGTCGGGCGGGTCGACGTCGGTCGGCTCGACTGGCTGTACTTTCTGGCGCTGGTTCTGTCGACCTTCTGGGTGATCGTACCGCTGGCCGCGCGACCGGCCCGAACGGCCACCTACTGGCGGCGGCTCAGGACCGACACCGTGGGAACTGGCGCACTCCTCACGGTCGTCGTGTTCGTCCTGGCGGGGCTGTTGACACCCGTGCTCGTCGGTGAACCGGCGATCGACCCCGGCGTGAGCTACCAGCCGCCGGTCGGGTTCGGCGTGGACGCGAGCACGACAACGGGGTGTGTCGGGAACGTCGTCGACGGTCAGTGTCGCGGGACGTGGGCCCACCCGTTCGGGACGACCTTCAGCGGGGCAGACGTCCTCTCGCTCACACTGGTGGGGACCTGGACGGCGCTGCGGATCGCCGCGGTGACGGCGACGGTCATCGTCCCGCTGGCGGTGACGGTCGGCGTGACGGCGGGCGTTCTCGGCGGGCGGGTCGACAGCCTGCTCGTGGGGGTCGCCGACGCGGTGGGCGTCGTCCCGCCGTTCGTGGCGTACGTGGTCGCGCGGTTCGTCGTCGGGCCGGGTGACCTGCTGTTGCTCGTGCTCGCGTTCGCGCTGACGGGGTGGGCCGGTATCGCCCGGACCGTCCGCAACGAGGTGCTCTCACGCCGCGAGGCCCCGTTCGTCCGCGCCGCGCGGTGTGCCGGCGCCGGGTGGGGCTGGGTGGCCTGGCGCCACCTCCTGCCCAACGTCTCCGGCACGGTCGCCGCGGCGACGGCCCAGCAGGTTTCGACGCTCCTGCTCGCGGAGGCCGCGCTCTCGTTTCTCGAATTCGGCGCACCCTCGGTCACGTCGTGGGGAACGGTGATCCGCCAGGGCGGGTCCGCGACCTTTACCGCCTCGGTCCTCGACACGTGGTGGATCTCCCTGTTCCCGGTTCTCGCGCTCGCGGTCACCGTCGCCGCGGTCAGCCTCCTCGGCGACGCGCTCCGGGAGGCGCTCGACCCCCGGGTGTGACTGGACGCCGCTATCGCGGACGACGACTCGATTCAGACGTCGACCGGGGAGCTTCATGTGGCCCGGACGCCCTTCGCGGTGGATCGGAAGGCGTTTTCCCGCCGAGTGTCTCCACGCCAGTAATGAACGCGGACGCGGTCGTACTCGATGTCGACGGCGTACTCGTCGACGTCGCCGACTCCTACCGCCGAGCTATCGTCGACGCAGTCGCGCACGTCTACGGCGAGACTATCGACCGGGCCGACGTCCAGGCGTTCAAGGACGCCGGCGGATTCAACAACGACTGGGAACTGACCGACGCCGCTGCGCTGTACGTCCTCGCGACGCGCGAGGGACTCGCTCTCTCGGTCGACACCTTCACCGACAGGGTCGCAGCGACCGGCGGCGGGCGCTCGGGTGCCGAGACGGTCGTTCTCGACAGCCTCGGCCCCGCCGAGCGCGAGCGCGTCATGAGCGAGTGGGACCCCGACCGGCTCCGCGAGGTCTTCCAGCAGCTCTATCTCGGCCCGGAGCTCTACCGCGAACTCGAGGGCGGCGAGCCCGAGGACGACATCGACGGCGGGTACATCCACGACGAACCCATCGTCGTCGAACCCGAGACCCTGGAGACGCTCGGTGCAGCCTACGACGTCGGCGTGTTGACGGGACGACCGGTCGCCGAGGCCGACATCGCGCTCGACCGCGTCGGGCTCGCGGTGCCCGCCGACCACCGGTTCACGATGGACGACTGGGGGGCGGGCAAGCCCGACCCCGAGGCCCTGGTGACACTGGCCGACCGCTTCGACGCCGAGTCGGTCGTCTTCGTCGGCGACACGCTCGACGACGTCCACACCGCGGTCAACGCCAGCGAGGCCGATCCTACTCGCGAGTATCACGGTGTCGGCGTCTTCACCGGCGGACTGGGCGGCGAAGACGGTCGCCGGAAGTTCGAACGTGCCGGGGCGAGTGCCGTCGTCGATTCGGTGAACGACCTGCCCGCGTTGCTCGACGGCGCGAGCGACCCCCCGGAACCACGCGACGGTGCGGACTGAGGCGGTTGGAAGCGCGTAGATCGGCGGGTTTCCCGGCTACCTCCAAAGGTGTCGTAGCCGTGCTCACTCCCGGTTGTGGGTTTACCGCGATTGGAGTTGTCTCAGTTTTCGCGACCGCAGTCGTGCTCGTCGTGACCGCACTCATCGCACGATGTCGAGTGCGGTGCTGTCAGCACTACCAGTTTCTTCCACAACTCCACGACACGAAACGAGCTTCATAATCACTCCTTTCCGTTACCATTCACAGACGATCGAGAGGAGTCTTCGAGGATTTCCCAGCGCAGTTGGGCGGGGGCGAAACCAGGGCCGTCAGCGTTATTTCGGGGTCGGTCGTGGGACTGGCATGAACGTCACACTGCTCGGCGGCACGGGTGACATCGGAGAGGGTCTGGCGTTGCGCTGGGCTCGCGACACCGACCACACCGTCGTCGTCGGCTCGCGCGACGCCCAGCGAGCCCGCGACTGCGTCGCCGCCTACGAGCGAGTGCTGGCCGACCACGGGGCGGACGGTGACCTCGTGGGCTGTGGGAACGAGGAAGCCGCGGCCCGGGGCGACGTCGTCGTCTGTGCCGTCCCCGCCTACCACCTCACCGACACGATCGACACGGTGGCGGACGCGCTCGATCCGGGCGACGTCCTGGTCACGCCGGCAGTCGGCATGAAACACGACGAGGACGGCGCCCACTACAACCAGCCGGGTGCGGGCAGCGTCACCGCACTCGCCGACCGGGCCGCGCCGGCGGGCGTGCCGGTCGTCGGCGCGTTCCACAACCTCCCGGCGGCTCCCCTGGCAGACCTCGGGTTCGACGTGGACGCAGACACGCCCGTCGTCGGGGACGACGAGTCGGCGGTCGAAACGGTCGTCGACCTCGCGGAAGGGATCGAAGGGCTGGGCGCCCGACGGGCTGGCGGTCTCGCCAACGCCGCCGAGGTCGAAGCGCTCACCGCACTTCTGATCAATCTCGGGAAACACGACGCGGATCTACACGACGTCTGGGTCCGATTCGGCTGACTCGACTGCCGATCCGGTCCCCGTCCGTGATCACTCACGGAGAAACGCACCCACGGTATCGGCGAGCTGTCCGGGCGCGGTACCCTATCGTGACACCGCCGGGAGACCGAACGGTCCCACATCTCGACGGACACGAGGCGGCGTAAACAGTTGCGCCGCTGTGGGAACGTCGGAACCGAGAACGGTCGACGGGTCGCTACGCGCCAGCCTTCTCGAAGGCGGCTTCGATGTCTTCGGCCTGTGTGACGCCCACGAACCGCTCGACGATGCCGTCGTCGTTCTCGACGACCAGGGTCGGGAGCGAGCGCACCTGGTACTCGTTGGCGACGTCCTGCTCTTCGTCGACGTTGACCTTCTCGAACTCGACGTCGGCCCACTCCTCCGAGAGGTCCTCGAGGATCGGGTCCTGGGTCTTGCACGGCCCACACCAGTCCGCGTAGAAGTCCTTGAGGGTGACAGTCATGCGTATCCATCGTAGTGGGTTGGCCCCGATAAGCGTTTTCACTACCGGCGCTCGCGCGACGTCGCCGCGGTGTCTCCCCGGACGAACAGCCCTCTCGTGTCCGAGATGGGCAGAACCGTCGACGCGGCGTCGGCGGGCCGATGGCGAAAGGCTTAGGCGGGCGGCGCGCGCACCTGTGTCCATGAGCAGCAACGACGGCAGCGGACTGATGTCCAGTGCCGGTCTCGTCCGGTACTTCGACGCCGAAGACAGCAACGCGATCCGTATCGACCCGCGGACGGTCATCGCCTTCGGCGCCTTCTTCGGGTTCCTCATCCTCGTGTTGCGCGCCGTCGGGATCTGATCCGGTCCTCGACGACTCGCTCGCACACCAATTACGGACCGCAGAGACGGGACGGCGTCCAGTCCCGACCGCGACGTTTTCAAGCGGCGACCGCGAATCCCGTCCATGCACTTCACCCAGCGCGAGCAGACCGCGCTCCGGGAGGTCGGCCTCTCGACCGACGACCTGCGGGCGGCCTCCGAGGCGGTCGTCGCGGCGACCGAGGCCGACGCCGAGCGCATCGAATCCTTCTTCGCGGGGCGCGAGACGTACTACTCCGACATGGATCTGGCCCACAGCGCCGACGAGTACCCCGAACACACCGTCTCGTATCTCGACCTCTTTACCCACGCCGACGACATCCGGGGCTATCTCCGCTTCGACTCGTGGGGCGTCCCCGTCGAGGGCGGGCGCGTCCTGAGCGACGACGTCGTCGAACTGTCGCTGGGTCCGACCGTCGACAGCAGAGTCCGCTTCGCTGCCGACAGGGACGCACTATGAGCGGCGAGGGTGACGGGGAGCGGACCGACGGTGAGAGTGGCGCTTCCGGACCGTTCAGTGTCCGCGTCCGGGGGATCTACACGACGGCGCTGACCCACCTGCTCGAAGCGGGCGAGGGGACAGCGGTCGTCCAGGCGTCGCCGCCGATCCGCGAGCGCTTCGACTCGGCGCTCCCGGCCGAGCAGGCCGACGCGTCCGCCTGGACGACGGACGACCGCCAGGGCGTGGGCGTCGTCGGTTCCCCGGCGGGCGTCCGGACGGTCGTCGAGCGGGCGTGCTCCGTGGGCCGGGACCCACTCGCCTGGCGGGACCCGACGCCGCGGGGCGCTGTCTACGCCGGCGAGGTGACCGAGACGCTGGGCAGCGGCGCCGTGGTCGAACTGACCGACGCGACTGACGCGACCGACACCGACGCCGAACACGACGAAGATGCGGACACCGACCGGGAAACGACCGACGCCCTGCCGGTCGCCAACCGCGATCCCGAGGGATTCCTGCCGTACTCGGCGACCGCGAGTCACGTCACCGAGGGCGACCGGTTGCGCGTGCAGGTGACAGAGGCGAGCGCGCCCTGGACCGGCGGCCGGCCGGTGCTCGACACCACGCTCCGGGTGGAGCGCCCCCTGCTGACGCTCGTCAGGGGCGGTGGGAGCGACGTGGGTAGCGGCGGCCCGGAACTGGCGGACCTGCTCCCGACGGACCCCCCGGAGGGGTGGGCGAGCGACTGGGGCCGGGCGGCCGACGACGCCACCCTCGACGCACTCGGCGCTGCACTCGAAGCAGGGGCCGACCGGGCTGCGGCGCTCGACGACGCCTTCGCGGACGCGACAGCGCCGGAGGACGCCGCGCCGGCCTGTTACTGGCCGGGCGAGGCCACGGCCTGGGTCCGCTTTGGCCGCGAGACGCGGTTCGGCCTCGACGAACAGCGCCGGGCGGTGACGGCGACGATGGCCGGCCACCACCGCGTGAAAGCCGGCACCGAGCGCGCGAGCGCCGCCGTGGACTTCGTCGAGGCGGTCTGTCCGGGCGTGACCGACGAGGAGACGGACTTCCCGTTCGACGCCACGACCCGGCAGTTCGGCCCGATGGAGGGCGACTCGCTGGGTATCGAACACGGCAAACCCGACGGGCGCTCGTTCTCGCTGGGGCGGGGCGAGGTGACGCGACGCGACCCCGACGGCACCGTGGTTGTCGAACGCGAGATGTCCGGGCGGGGGACCTACGACGCGCTCGGCGTCGACCAGCAGGCCGGTGACGTCGCGGTCACGAAGTTCACCGAGGGGAAGTGGTGGTACCCCACGGTCTACCGCGGCGCGGACGGCGAGAAACGCGGCACCTACGTCAACGTCTGCACGCCCGTCGAGGTGTTCCCCGACGCGGTGCGCTACGTCGACCTCCACGTCGACGTCGTCAAGCACGCCGACGGTACCGTCGAACGCGTCGACGACGACGAACTCGACGACGCCGAGGCGGCCGGCCACCTGCGGCCCGAACTCGCTGACCGAGCCCGCGACGTAGCTGGGGCCGTCGCGAACGCGCTCTGACTCTCGTCCGCTCGTCACGAACGGACTCTGTTCGTCGCCGCGGTCGTCTCGAACGCGTTCTAGTCCTGACTGCGGTCACCGTCGGCCGTCTCGCCGGGGCCCTCGCCGCCGACCAGTCGCCACGTTCCGACTCCGAGCGCAGCGAGCGCCGCGAACGGTCCGAATCCGGGGCCGTCGGCGGACGTCTCGGCACCGGTCGTGTTCGCGTCGTCCGGTGGTCTCGACTGTGACGGCGTCTGGGGTGCCGTGGTCGACCGTTCGGTCGTCGCGTCGGTTGCAGACCTCGTCGGGGGCGGAGTCGGCGAGGCGGTCGGTGACGCAGTCGGCGAGGGCGTGGGTGTCTCACGGGGTGCGTCGGGGAACGTGTAGAGAACCCCAGAACTGTCGAGGTCGGCCGGGTTCTCGTGGCTCGTGGCGACGACGGTCTCGCTCGGTGCGGCGAACTGGGCCGTCCAGAAACTCGTCGTCGTCGAGCGCCGGAAGTGACGCAACTCCTCGGGGTTGGCGGGGTCGGTGATATCGTGGACTTTCACACCGCCCTGGTACCACGACGAGTAGAGGCGACCCTCGGCGATCTCGAAGTTGTGGGCGGTCGTCCAGACACCGTTGTAGTTAGGGTCGGCCGTCGGCGGCGGGTCGATGGTGGCGAGATGGGTCGGGTTCGCGGGGGTAGAGACGTCGTAGAGGGCGATCCCGCCGGGGCCACCGGGGTCGTCCGGGCCGGGTGTCGTCTCCTCCTTGCCGAAGTTGGAGTTCCACGATTCCGTGCCGATCCCGAGGAGGTCCCCGGCGGCGTCGGTGGCGACGTAGTGGTCGTTCCCCGGCGGTTCCCGCTGGGTCCGCCAGGCTCTGGGACCCTCGAAGCGAGCCAGTCGGTCGAGTGACTGCTCGCCGATATCCGCCACGTAGGCCGGGTCGCTCGGGTCCGAGACGTCGAGTATCCACGTCCCGGCGTCCCAGTGGGCCAAGTAGGCGTAGTCGCCATGGACCCAGACGTCGTGGAGCGTGCGCAACCCGACGTTGACCTCGCGCCAGCGCTCGTCGTGGTCTACGACCGACCAGCGGGAAACCTCGCGCCCGTTCACGACGTCGACGACGACCAGCGGGTTCGCGTCGCCGTCGTTGCCGGTCAGGTAGGCGTACCGGCCGTCGAGATAGCAGTTGTGCACCGGGAACGTCGTCCGGTAGCCCCCGACAGCGACGGGATTCGCGGGGTCAGTGACGTCGAACAGCGCGATCCCCCGAAACACGTCCGGGTCGTAGCCCGCTGGCCCGGCGACCAGCAATCGTCCGCTGTCGTATTTCACGTCGTAGATGCCGCCCATGACCCCGTCGGTGCGCGGCGGCGAAATCTCCGTCTCGCGAGTGAGCAACGTCGGCTGCGTCGGGTCCGAGAGGTCGACGGCGGCGAACCCGTCGCCGGTGGCCAGAAACGCCGTCTCGCCGTCGGGCGTCAGGACCGTCTCGGCCGCACCCGGGACCGCCAGTCGTCCACGAGGCTCCCAGCCCGACGGCGGCGTCGCCGCGGCCGCCGTCGGTGTCGGGGTCGGTGTCGGGTTCGCGGTCGGCGAGGAAGTGGTGGTCGCCGACTGAGTGGGAGTCTGCGCCCAACCGGCCGGCATCGTCTCGAGATCCGACGTTCGAGCCTCCCGTCCCGCTGCGACGCGGGCGAGGGCTGTCGACGGGGCACCGAGAGCGGCCGCCCGGAGGAACTGGCGGCGGTTCACGGCTCACTCCCCGTCGTCGTCCCGGTGGAGGAGCCGCCAGGTCCCCGCTCCGAACGCCGTGACCGTGGCGAGCGGGCCGAATCCGGGACCGCCGGCGGTGGTCGTATCGGTCGGTCCCCCTTCGTCGGCAGTCGTCGTCGGCGTGGCCGTCGCGGGCGGCGTGTCGGTAGCCGTGGGCGTCGGCGAGTCGGTCGGCGGGTCGGTGGGGGACGGTCTCGCTGTCGGCGTCGATCCCGACGGCGTCGCAGTCGGCGCAGCCGTCTCGGTCGGGGAGCGAGCGGACGGCGTCCCCGTCGCCTGGTCGCCCGTCGGGTCGGGGAAGACGTAGAGACCGAACCCGTCGGACCCGCCCGAGGGGTTCCTGTAGTTCGTCGCGACGAAGTACTCGCCGGCGACGCCGACCTGTGCGGTCCAGAACTGCGTCACCTCGCCGTCGCGCCAGTGGGCGAGTTCCTCGGGGCTGTCGGGGTCGGAAATATCGTGGACTTTCACGCCGCCCTGGTACCACGACGAGTAGAGGTAGTCGCCGGCGATATCGAAGTTGTGGGCGGTCGTCCAGTAGCCGCTGTAGGTGGCGGGTTCACCGTCGGGGACCGGCGGCGGGTCGATGGTGGTGAGTCGTTCGGGCGCGCTCGGGTCCGCCGTGTCCCAGAGCGTGATCCCGCCGGGACCCCCAGGATCGTCGGCCTCGTCGTCGTTTCGCTGGACGTTCCAGGATTCGGTGCCGACCGCCAGCAGCGAACCGTCGTCGTTTGGCTGGACGTAGTGGGCGTTGCCGGGCGGTTCGAGCCGGAAGGCACCGTCCCGCGCGTCGGTGGCCGCGAGGAGTTCCTTCAATGAGTGGTCGGCGCCGTGACCGACGTAGGTCGGGTCCGTGGGGTCCGAGACGTCGAGTATCCACGCACCGGCGTCCCAGTAGGCCAGATAGGCGTAGTCGCCCTGAACGTACATGTCGTGGAGGTTGCGATACCCGGTCGAGACGTCGGCGTACCCCTCGTCGTAGTCGACGACCGACCAGCGGGCGACCGCCTCGGGGTCGCCGCCGACGTCGACGACTTCGAGTTCCCTGCCGGTCGTCAGGTAGGCGTAGTCACCCTGCAGGTCGCAGTTGTGGATGGCGTACCCCGTCTCGTAGCCGCCGACGAGGGCGGGTTCGGTCGGGTCCGAGACGTCGAACAGCGCGACACCGGTAAAGGGGGAGCCGACGTCGGCGGCGATCAGCAGGCGGCCGCCGTCGTATTTGACGTCCTTGATGTTCTCCATCGGGTCTTCCTCGGGGGTGATGTCGTCGCGACCCGCCACGACCGTCGGGTTCGCTGGGTCGGCGAGGTCGACCACCCGAAAGCCGGTAAAGGTCGCGACGAAGGCGTAGCGACCGTCCGGCGTCGTCACGCCCTCGGCGACGCGACGGCTGTCGAGGGCGAGAGCTCCGAGGGGTGCGAACGTCTCGTCGTTCGTGGAGGACGCGTCGTCGGCACCGAGTGCCGGCGCGGCCGTCGTCACCAGGCCCGCCAGCCCTGCGGCACCGACCGCGGAGCGGAGGTACTCGCGGCGGCGCATGTGCCCGGACCTGAGAGCCAGCACGGCTTGTAGTTGTTGGCTGTGCCGGCCGGGAGACCGCTCGACTGGGCCCGGCCGGGAGCCCGCTCGACTGGGGTCAGCCGGGAGCCCGCTCGACTGGGGCCGGCCCGGAGCGTCGACCCGCGAGGCTTTTCGGCACCCGCACGCTACCCCCAGGTATGTTCGACACGCGCCCGGATCGGGAGGGTGAGGTGGTGCTGGTCGGTCGCTCCAACGTCGGCAAGTCGACGCTGATGCGCGAGGTGACCGGTCACACCTTCGACACTGGCCGGCGCCCGGGCGTCACGCGGGACCCGAACCACTTCGACTGGGCCGGCGACGACTTCGTCATCACCGACCTCCCGGGATTCGGCTTCATGGAGAGCGTCCCCGAGGAGGTCCGCGAGCAGACCAAGACCGACATCGTCCACTACATCGAGGACTACGCCGACAACATCCTCGTGGGCGTCCTCGTCATCGACGGCAAGGCCGCCGTGGACATCATCGACCGCCACTCCGGTCCCGACGAGATCCCCTACGACGTCGAGATGTTCCACTTCCTCCGGGAGGTCGGCGTGCCGACCGTCGTCGCGGTCAACAAGATGGACAAAGTCGACGACCGCGACCAGCGCCTCGACGAGATCTGTGACCGACTCGGCCTCGTCCCGCCCTGGCAGCAGTGGCAGGAGACGATCGCTCCTATCTCGGCCAAGCGCGGGTCCATCGAACCGCTGAACGAAGCCATTCGTCACCATCTCCACGAACAGAACCGCGACGACCTGTTCAAGTTTTTCTGAGACGACCTTTTTTCCGCTCGGGTGTCCTCGCTCACTTCGTTCGCTACGGGCACCGCTCGCGCAAAAAAGCTCGGACAAAAAGCGAGCGTTCGCTCCGCTCACGCTCGTGAAACCGCGGCCGCCGGCCGCGGTACGCTAGTTCTGACCGTAAGAGTGAGCCAAGAACGAACAGCGTCGAACGCCCGGCGACACAAAGCACTTGTATCTTGTCAGTCATGTTCCGCTATGGACCTCCGAACGGCGGCGGTCGGATGCGCCGTGGCGGGCCTCTTGCTCGTCACCACCGCTGGGATCGTGCTGACGCCGCCCGCGGACCGCCAGATGCTCGTCACGTACGTTGACGGTATCAACCGCGGCGACCTGTTCAAGTTCTTCTAGGGAGTCTCCGTATCGCGACCCGTGTCAGAGACGCCACGATACTGACGACGAGAGCGAACGCGGCGACCAATGACAGGACCACGCGCTGTGACGGCGGTCCCATACAGACTGCAACAGCCCCCTCGGGCGTCGGGCCACACGTGAATGCGGCGGGAACCAGGACGTACGACGGCAAGACGGAAGCGACCAGCGCCCCGAGAAATCCGGGGTCGAACCGGACGACGTAGAGGGCGACGAGCCCGGACACGGCCAGCGCGACGACGGCGAGAAACGGACCAGCGGGGTTCGCGAGCGTGAAGACGGCCGTCGGGACGGCGAGCGCGATACCGACGGCGGGGCTCCGGACGAGCGTCCGCCAGTCCTCGCCGACCAGGGCGACGCGGAGGCGCTCTCGCATTCGAACGGGAGTTCAACGACGTCGGTGAACAATCTATCGACACGAGATACTTATAGGTGGGGAGGCACTATCGGCCACGGATCCCCGGACAGCAACCGTCGACTGTGTCGTGACGGGACGGAAAACCACAGTGCCGCCGCTCGGGAACTATCGACACCTCGTCGCGGCGAACGGTCAGGCGACGTTGAACCCTTTGTCCCGGAGGAAGTCCTCGACGCGGCCGGTGTGGTTGCCCTGAAGTTCGATCTGGCCGTCCTCGACGGTCCCACCACACGCGAACTTCGATTTCAGGTCCGAAGACAGACTGTCCATGTCGACGTCCTTCGGGTCGAATCCCTCGATTATCGTTACCTCTTTCCCGTATCGGCGCTCGTCGATGCGGATCGTGATCTCCTGGGACTCCTTGGCGACGTCCTCGCAGACGCAGAGTTCCTCGGGCAATCCACACGTCGAGCAGACTTCCGACATTACGCGTCGCCCTACGAATTGACCATATTAAAAACCGTCGGGAACCGGTATGCGAGGCGCCTTCGCGGCCCGAAACGGCCGTCACCGTCGACTCGGACTCGGAGGGGCGTCGTCGACGAACCGGCAAACCCGTCCGCCAGTGTCGGTTCGCGTGGACGGACGTTCGTTTCTGGACAGGAAGCGTGTCATAGAAACAGTCATAGGGAATTGATTTCGCCAAGCTCCCGATTGAAACAGCTGCTCAGTAAACTTGCGAACTAAACGGTAGACAATTAAGTAGCATCGAGCTAGAGATATCCACCATGGATGCCCTCCAGAAGAACAGCAATACACCAACACTCCCGGAATCGAGTATTGTCCTTGTTGGTCTCTTGTTTGCTATTGTCGGCCTCACTTTCAGAGATTCATTTGGGTTCACGTCGCTTCTCGCTGCATTAGGAATCGGCCTTGTAGTCGCTGGAACGGTGTATATCGTTGTCGAAGGAACCGAGCTCGTCCGACTATCACTGGTGTTCATTTCACTCGTGGCGCTGCCACTGCTTTCGTATGGTAGTGTAGTTCGATGGATTGGCGGGATGATGATTGGGGCCGTAATAATTGGCGCAGTGTACACTCGAATATCGGAGTAAGTGAAGTATTTGCGTTATGTATCGACCGTTCAGTAAACCCACTGTATCGACCACTCACTGAACCTGCGTAGTTACCTGTCTCGTAGCCATTCCGCGGGTGTAGACAGTTATTTGTGTTTTCATTATCGTGTTCAGTGTATGGAAGTTGGGCGTGCCACTGTGCTGTCCGCTGGTGGTGGGCTTCTTCTCGTCGTTTTGGGGTTCCTTACGACGCCGGGGTTGGGTGGGCACACGGTGATAGCCTGCGAGACCCCCTCGTCGCCTGCATGTCGAGGGATCAGACTCAGCGACGTGACCCTCGTCTGGTACGACGGATGCAACATCTGGACGTTTTCACTGTTTGCAGTACTTGGAGGATTTCTCCTCATCGGGGCGGTTGCTTGCGGTTCTGTACTTGTCGTTCGGGCTTTCCGCAACTCAGAGAGCCAACAACCTATCGATTGAGCGGGACTGGAACGCGAAGAGAAACCCCTCCGATTGTCGGTCTATATCGACCGACTCACGAATTCCGTGGGATGCTTTCTATGACACGCCGGGACAGGGGCTTCCGTCAGGTCGGCCCGGACCGTCTCCCCGAGTTCGAGACGAGGTCGTCGACCAGCGACATCGCCTCGTCGGCGTCCTCGCGCGTGACCGACCCGGCGTAGCGGGCGCGTTCGTGGATGGCCGCGATCGTCCGGGCGCGCTCGTCGGCACCGATGTCGGCGAGGTACTGGCGCGGCGTCTCGCCCGGTTTCCGTGGCCGATAACGACGTTCGAGCAGATACTCCAGGCGCTCGAAGGCCCGCTCGGCGTCGGTCGTCGGGTCGTCGGCCCGTGGCTGGTAGCGCAGCCAGATCGCCCGGTAGGCACGCCTCGCGAGCCCGAGCCGGCGGATACCGATGACGATCCCGAACAGCGCGATACCGACCAGCGTCGCTTCCTCGCGGGACGGCCAGTCGATGCCGCCGCTGCCCTCACTGCCCGACCCGTCGGGTGCCGACACGTTACCGATCGTGGTCACGTTGGCGCCCGAGAAATCACCCTGCGACGCGGTGAGTCCCTCCGGGACGGGGTTCTCCGGTTGCGTTATCGGTGCCTGTGGACCGCCACCGGCCTGTTCCTGTGGCGGGGTCAGCGGTGCGGGCGTGGCCGTCGCGGTCGGCGTCCACTCGCCGTTGGTGCTGTCGTTGGTGTCGACGTCGGTGCGGTTTGCTTCACGCGCCTCGACGAGGGACTCCCCCTCGACCGACTCGCGCGGTCCGGCCGGCGTCGGGTCGAACTGCACCCAGCCGACCTCGGGGAAGTACACCTCGACCCACGCGTGGGCGTTGTAGCCCCGGACGACGTATTCGTCGCGGTCGACACGCTGGCCGGTCGTGTAGCCGACGACGAACCGCGCGGGGATGTCCTGGGACCGGAGCATCGTCACCATCGTCGTCGCGTAGTACGTACAGTAGCCGGCGTCCATCTCGAAGAGGAACGCGTCGGCGATGTTCCCTTCGGGCCGTTCGACGTCCAGCGAGTACTCGCGGTTGTTCTCCAGCCACTGCTCGACGACGCGGGCGGTGTCGTAGGGGTTGTCGGCGTTGGCGGTGATCCGCTCGGTGCGGTCGTACAGGCGCTCGGGCGTACTCGACGGGACGTTCGTGTACCGCGTCGTGATCCGGTCGGGGTAGCTGGTGCCGGCCGACCGGAGCGTCGACGGATTGGCCAGCGGGACCTGGCTCTCGACGGTGTAGTTGGTCGACGGCGCGAGCGACCCGTCGATGGCGAACCCGCCCTCCTCGGAGACGCCGGCGGCCGATACTGCCCCGCCGCTCATCGACCGGGGTTTCCAGGCCGCGGGTGCGACGCCGAGTTCGTCGACGACGGTGAATCGCTGGGTGAGCGTCCGCGTCTCGCCGGGCGGCGTCGAGAGCTGTCTGCCGCCGTACCCGTTGTCACTCCCGGTCCGGATCCAGCCGGTCCCAGTGTAGCGGTTGTAGGCGTCGACCCGCCAGTAGCGGGGCCGGTCGCTCTCGACCGTGAACCGGACCTCGGGCGACAGCGAGATGTTGCCCTGGACGTTGATCTGCGAGCCGGCGTCGACGAGACTCGCCTCGACCGTATCGGCGCCACCACCGGCCTGGAAGCCCGAGAGTCCGGTCGCGGCGCCGGTCCCACCGGGGACGACGGAGGCGAATCCCGAGAGGACGATCATCAGCGCGAGCAAGACGGCGAGCGGTTCGGCGGCCGTCAGGGTGTCCCCGCGACGGTCGATGTCGCCGACGCCGACCGCGACCGCGCCGCCGACGACGCCCAGTAGCGTGATGATGTCGCCGGCGTTGGTCGTCAGTATCAGATACCCCAAGGTCGCGCCGCCGACGACCGTCGCCGAGACGTATCGGCGGCGCAGTCCCAGATACCAGGTCAAAAAGAGGGGCGCGGGCGCGACGCCCAGCACCCACAGATCGATGTTGATGAGCTGGAGCAGCGAGCGACCGGTCGCCAGCGCGACCGCGTCGGTGAGCAGCGGGACCAGCGGCGGCCACTGCGGGAGACTCGAGACGTACAGCGTCAACCCGACCGCGAGCAGTCCGACCGACACCGCCGCCGCGACGCGGGCGCGCAACGACTTCGAGAGGTACGTCGCGAGCCCGAGCGTCGCCGCCGCCTCGATCACCAGCAGGAACGGGCTGCTCGGACTCACGTCGATGAAGTGATAGAGCACCGAGAAGTACGACGCCATCAGCAGGCCGACGCCGCCGAGCGCGATGGCGCGGGTCGCGCGCTGGGCGCCCAGTCCGACCGAGGGGAGCGTGCGCGAGTCGGTTCGCGAGTGCGTCTGGGTGCTCACGCCGACACCCCCCGTGCGACGAGCGGGTTCTCGCGGCTGACGGTCATCTCGTCGAAGTCGTGGGTCCGCGCGCCGAACGTGATCGAGACGCCGTCGGCGTCGGCGTGGACGCGAACGTCCGCGTCTTCGAGTTCGGCGGCGTCGGGTCGGCCGCCGTCGGTGAGTGCGAGCGCGCGCAGCAGTCGGTCGCGGTGGTCGACGCCGCTGCCGGTGGGCACGGAGACCGAGGGCGCCCGGAGTTCGACGCTGACCCCCGCGTCGACGGCCATCACGGCGAGGCTGGCGGCGGCGGCGGCCATCGCGTCGGCGGCGTCCGCCTCGCTACTGGCCGCCACCACGATCGTGTCCTCGATGCGACGGTCGGCGAACTCGGTGACGTACATCTCCTCGGGGTCTTTGGCGGTCGATTTCCAGTGGACGTCACGTAGCGGGTCGCCCGGAACGTACTCGCGAAGGGCGTCGAACTCGTGTCGTTCGACGGCGTCGCGGTCGAGGATCTCCTGGAGGAGCGTCTCGCGACCGGCCACCTGGTAGACCGGCGGATACACCAGTATCGTCGTCGTCTGCGGGAGCTCGAACTCGGTCGCGACGAGGCCGAGGACGTCACTGACCCGGACCCGGACCGGGCCGGCGGTGTGTCGGCCCCGTCGGTCGAGTTCGACCCCGTAGGAGAGCGTCGTCGGGAGCGCCGCGTCGACGGTCGCCGACCCGTTCTCGTCCGCGACAGAGGGGTCGACCGTGATGCCTTCGGGCGCCCCGTCGACGACGGTCGCGATCCCCTCGCCGTCGACCGCGAGGTCGACTTCGCGGGTGTCACCGGGGAACCCGGGGGAGACGGCGTTGCGGTCGACGGTCGGCGAGTCCGCTCGCGCGATCTGGACCGCGCCGGCGACCAGGGCGATAACCGCCGGTGCGGCGACGGCGTTGAGCGCGCGGGCGCCGTGGACGATAGCGAGTACTTCTGCGACCACGACGACGGCGACGAGGGCGTAGCCGCGTCTGGTGAGTTGCATTACTCGACGGGGACGTTTTCGAGGGCGTTTTCGACGACCTGCTGGGGGGTCGACTCTGCCGATTCTGTCCGGATGCGGTGTGGGAAAACGACGGGAATCTCCGCCTGGACGTCGTCCGGGATGACGTACTCGCGACCGTCCAGCACCGCCCGCCCCTGTGCGGCACGCAGGGCGGCGATACCCGCACGAGGGCTCGCGCCGAGTTCGGCGTGTCGGCGGGTGTACTGGGCGAGCCGCGTCACGTAGTCACGGACCGGTGCCTCGACGGTGACACCGGCCGCGGCCTCACGGGCCGACTGGAGGTCCGCGAGCGAGACGACAGGCGTGAGGTCCTCGATGGGGTGGTGCCCGACGACGCGGTCGAGCATCTCGTTTTCCTCGTCGAGCTGGGGATAGCCCAGTACGAGTTTCTTCATGAACCGGTCGAGTTCGGCCATCGGGAGGTGGTAGGTACGGTCGCGCTCGACCGTGTTCTGGGTCGCTATCACGGTAAAGGGCGTCGGGAGTTCGTGTGTCTCGCCGTCGACGCTGACCTGCTGTTCTTCCATGGCCTCCAGCAGTGCCGACTGGGTCTTGGGCGGCGCCCGGTTTATCTCGTCCCCGAGGACGACGTTCGCGAAGACCGGTCCCGGACGGAACTCGAAGGTCTCGGTCTGCTGGTTGTAGACGTTGACGCCGGTGACGTCCGTCGGGAGGAGGTCGGGCGTGAACTGGACGCGCTTGAACGTGCCGTCGAACGACTGGGCGACGGCGCGGGCCAGCATGGTCTTCCCGACGCCGGGGACGTCCTCCAGCAGGATGTGGCCACGACCGAGCAGGGCGGTGAGGATGTGCTCTATCTCGGTGCGGTGGCCGACGATGATCTGCTCGACGTTCTCGACCACCTGGGTGACGGTGTCCCTGGCGGCGTCGACGTCTTCGGCGGTACTCTCCTGACGACCGGATAGTCGTGTGTCCGTGTCTGAGTCTGTCATGGCTTGCTGGGACCGCCGACGCTCGCTCGCTGTCCAGTGGCGACCGCCGGGGACGGGTTCCGTGGACACCCACAGTGTCGCTACCCGCTTCTTACGACCGGAGACAGGTAACTTTGCGGGTGGCTGTCTCCCCTCACACCACTCCCACGCTCGCACTACCCCCACGCCCGCACCACGACCGTCCATGCCACACCCCGGGTCTGACGGCCCGTCTTCGACACCCGACCCCCGCTACCACTCTTTGCAGTCGGGACAGACCAGTCCGTCGTCGCTCTGCCACCGCCGCTCGACCTGCTCTCTACAGACCGCACACTCGCCCGAGTGCCCCGCGTACGTCGAGACGGCCGGTTCGACCGCTGCCGTCGTGGTCACGACCGCACCGTCGTCGGGGCCGGTCTCCTCTGTGGCGGCAGTCTCGTCGGCCACCGCACCGCCGGACTCGGTCGCCGTCTCGTCGTCCGATCCGGTAGCCGTCGTCTCGTCGGCGGTCGCGTCGTCCGCCTCGGCGGCCTGCTCGTCTGCCGGGCCGTCGTTCGCCGGGTCCGCGTCTGCCTCCGCGACCGTCTCGTCGTCGGCCGCTTCGTCGCCACTCGCCTCGTCGACGGACTCCCCCGCAGTCTCGTCATCGATGGGCTCGTCGTCGATGGGCTCGTCATCGGTGGACTCGTCGTCGGCGGCGAGGAAGTCGTCGAGCGACCGGTTTCCCATGCACTGGCATCGTCGGCGGCGGCCCTTAGCGCTGACGGGGCGCCGCAAGCAGGGCGAAACCTCGAAGTGGGGTGGTGTCTAACCCACGGCTATGAGCCTCACAGAGTCGGCGAACGAACTCCTCGACAGCATCATCGAGATGCCGGGCCAGTTCGCCGACGTCGCGATGCACGACCCGCTGAGTGCCGTGTTGATCGCCTTCGGCGCGCTGTTCGTCACGCTGGCCGTCGGTGCCTTCGGCTACCTCTCGCTGGGCGCGCTCGTCTCGTTCCTCAGCGTCGAGAACGCGTAAGCACCGCCCCGGCGAGCGGGATCGCCTCGGACAGGTCGGGCCCTAGCGGCGACGCCGCGACGAAACTGTCCGCGTATTCGAGTACCGCGTCGACCTGGTCCTCCACTTCTTCGGGCGTGCCAGCGATCGCGAACGATTCTAGCATCCGGTCGGTGACGCGCTCGGCAGCCGTCGAGAACTCTCCCGACGCCACCGCCTCGCCCACCCCACTCGCCGCCTCGCGGTCGATGTCGTGGCGGTCCAGCAGCGGGTCGGCGGCACTCCCGACGACGAACGCCACCGGGTAGCGCGCCTCGGCACGGGCCGCTTCGGCCTTCGACGCGACGCTGACCGGTGCGTACGCCGCGAAGTCGAAGTCGCCGTACTCGTCGGGACGGTCGGCCAGCCCCTCCCCTACTCGCTCGCTCGCCCACTCGTAATCGCGGGGGTGGGCACCGTTGAAGAGGACGCCGTCGGCGTGTTTCGCTGCCATCCGCGTCATGTGCGGACCCTGTGCGCCGACGTAGACCGGAATCGGGCCAGGGGAGTAGTTGAGCGCTGCGCCCGCCGCCTGGAACGTGCCGTCGTGGTCGACGCGTTCGCCCGCCCAGAGTCGGCGCGCGACGCGGAACGTTTCGAGAACGCGCCGGAGCGGCCGCTCGCGCTCGAATCCCAGGTTCGAGAGCGTCTGGGCGTCGCCGGGGCCGATCCCGAAGACACCGCGGCCCCCGGCGTACTCGTCGAGGGTGGCCATCCGCGAGGCCAGCGTCACCGGGTGGGTCTCGTAGGGGTTGGCGACCCCCGGCCCCAGCGCAATGTCGTCGGTCGCAGCGGCGAGTGCCGTCAGTCCTGCGAACTGGTCGCGGTTGTTGTAGTGGTGGCTCAGAAAGACGGTGTCGAAGCCAGCCCGCTCGGCCGCGATGCCGTAGTCGACCGTCTCCGCGACCGGGTGTTCGGGCGCGAGTTCGAGTCCGATCACGGCTCGTCACCGCCGGGTTCGCCGTCGGAGTCGTCACTCGCCCCGTCTCCCTTCTCGGCGAGCCGGTCGGGGTCGAACTCCCACTGCTGGAGGGCGTCCTGGACGTAGTCGCCCGAGGGGTCCCGGAAGAGCGCGTCGCTGCCGTCGTGGTCGCCAAAGTCGAACCCCCGCACCACGACCACGGGGAGGCCGTCGTCGCCCTCGCCGGTGAGGAGGTTCGCGGCGGCGGCGAGTTCGTCGACGACTGCCTCGACGGTGACGCCGAGCTCGCGCCCGTCGCGGTCGTGTTCCCCGCGCCAGTCCCGCGCCGCCGGGAGGCCGGCCCAGCCGATAGCCACCCCGCGCTGGCCGTGCCGGAAGGGACGCCCCGACGTGTCCGTGACGACCACGGGAACGTCGAGTTCGTCGTGCAGGCGTTCGGCGCTGGCAGTCGGGTTCTCGGGGAGCAGGAGGAGTTCGGCGTCGGGGACGTTCGAGCGGTCGATACCCGCGTTGACGGCGATATGGCCAAAGCGCGTCACGGCGAGCATGAGCGGCACCTCTGTGAGCAACCGCTCGCTCTCCTCGAGGACCGCCTGGGCGAACCGGGGGTCTTTCTCCTCGCCGGCCAGGTCGCCGATACGAGCGGCGATATCACGAGCCTGCTCGCCGGCTTCGTAGTCGGCGAGGTCAGCCGTCCGGCCCTCGGCCTTCGAGACGACGGTGTGAGAGACACAGACCACGTCGCCCGCCCGGAGGTCGGCGCGTTCGGCGATCATGGTCCCGAGGTCGTCGCCGGGTTCGATCTCGGGGAGGCCCTCGACCGCGAACAGGTGCATACGCGCTCTGCGGTAGCCCCGGACAAAAGCGCCCCGCTCCGGGCAGGCGCTGCCCGCGTCGATGACGGCGTGACCGTCGACGAGAGACCACTTCAGGGAGCCGTCGTCGGTACGGAGAAATCAGGCACGCGGGCGGACGACACTCCCGATACCGGCACGGGACCACGCCCCGACGTCGCAACCCGATCCGGTGACGCCCGAGAGTCAGTCACATTCACACCTTACTCGTTTGGGACCCAGTTTAGCAGTCTTCGGGTCGTGGGTCGTGTATGACCGAGGTCGTGTCTGGATTCGAGTGGCTGGCCGTCGGGTCAGCCGCCGCGGGTGTCGGGACGCTCGCGCTGGTGGCGTACCTGTGGCGCCACCGCGGCAAGCCGGGCGCGAACTGGTTTATCGCCGGGTTGACCGCCCAGGCGCTGTTCTGTCTCGCGGCTGCAGTGGACCCGTTCGTCGGCGGCGTCGCCGGGACGGCACTGGCGGCAGTGGCGTGGACCAGTTTCGTCGCGGTCGGACCGCTGTTTTTCGCCTTCGCCATGGACTACACGGGCCGCCCGCTGGCCTTCGAGAACCGCGCCACGACGGCGGTACTGGCGCTCGCGGCGGTGAACACGCTCGCCGTCGCGACCTCACCGCTTCACGGCCTGGTGTGGCAGGCCAGCCCGGACGGTGCGCTCGCGGCGACGGCCGTCGCTGACCCCGGGGGATACGTCGCCGTCGGATTCGGTACGGCGCTGGCCGGCGTCGGCGTGTTGTTGCTGGTCGAGACAGTCATCGACTACGGGCCGCTCTACCGCCGGGAGGCCGCCGCGGTCTCGTTGAGCAGTGTCGTCCCGACGGTCGTGGTCGTGGCGTGGCTGCTCGGGCTCGACGCCGCGCCCGGACTGGTCGCCGTCGGCGCGGCGTTCGTCCCGCACGTCTGTCTCGACGCTTACGCGTTCGTCGAGAGCGATATGTTCGAGACCAACCCGGCGACCCGGCGCGCGGCCGAACAGGGTGCCGTCGACGACCTCGCGACGCCGGTGTTCGTCCTCGACACGGACGACCGCGTCGTCGAGTACAACCGCGCTGCCGGGAGGCTCGTCGAGGACAGCGCAGACATCTCCGACCCGCTCGGGACACCCCTCTCGACGGTCCTCGATGCCTGGGACGAACCCGCGACCGACGGGGGACGACCGCCGACCGAGGAGCGGATCGTCACGTCGAGCGTGGACGGGGATCACAGGCAGTTCCGCGTCTCGCGCTCGCCGCTGACCGACCCCGGTGCGGATCGGGTCGGCTCGACGCTCGTCTTCGAGGACGTCACCCGCGAGCGCCGCCGCGAACAGCGCCTCGACGTCCTCAACAGGGTGCTCCGGCACAACCTGCGCAACCGGATGACGACCGTCGCCGGCCACGCCGAGGTGCTCCGCCGCGAGGCCGACGACGAGCGCACAGAGCGCCTGGCCGAGATGATCGACACGGCCGCGACGGACATGCTGGACGCCGGTGAGAAGGCTCGCGAGTTCGAGCGACTCCGCGAGAGCGGCCCCCGTTACCGCGAGGTCGACGTCCGGGCCTGTCTGGCCGACGCGGTCGACGACTACCGCGACCGCGAGGGTCGTATCGAGGTGAGCGCCGACGACGCGACCGTCCGGACCGACCCCCGCTGGGTGCGTCTCGTCGTGGGCAACCTCGTCGAGAACGCCCTCGAACACGTCGAAGACCCCGTTCTCTCGGTGACGGCGACGGTCGGCGAGGGGGGTGGCGAGTGCGACGGCGAACTCCTCGTCACCGTCAGTGACGACGGCGACGGCATCCCCGCGAGCGAACTCGAACCCCTGGAGAGCGGTACCGAGACGGCACTCGCCCATGGCACCGGTATCGGCCTGTGGGTCGTCGAGTGGAGTGTCACTGCCCTCGGGGGCGCCTGGTCGGTCGACACCGCTGACGGGACCGCCGTCACCGTACGCCTCCCCGACGGCGAGGACGCGCGGATCGGGTCGGGCCCGGTCGACGAGACGGACTCGACGGATGGGGCCCGATCCCTCCGGGACGAACTCGGGGACGCCACAGCGAGTGCCTGATAGTCCGGACGGCGAGTACCTGCTGCTCCTGGCTCGACGAGTACCTGCCACTCTCGGCTCGACGCATCCCCGAGCGATCCGTCGGCCGCGTCAGTTTCCGGTCGAGTGTTCCGGCGCGCGAACCCCTTTACCCGTCGAGGACGACAGTGAGAGACACCGATGCGCGAGTTCCAGAACCTGATCGTCTCCTGTGCGGTGACGGGGGCGATCCACACCCCGTCGATGTCGCCTCATCTGCCGGTCACGCCCGAGGAGATCGCCGAGGCGGCTATCGGCGCGGCCGACGCCGGCGCGAGCATCGTCCACCTGCACGTCCGCGACCCCGAGACGGGCGAACCGGTCAACGATTGGGACCTGTTCCGGGCGGTCACCGAACGCGTCCACGACTCCTGTGACGTGATTATCCAGCCCACGACCGGCGGCGCGCCGACCGCTGCGCCCGCCGAACGGGTCGGCGTCGTCCCCGAACTCGAACCCGAGATGGCCTCCTGTAACATGGGTTCGATCAACTTCGGGCTCTACGGGCTGGCCGAGAAGTACGACGACTTCGAGTACGACTGGGAGCGGCCGTATCTGGAGGGGACCCGGGACCTGATCTTCCGGAACACGTTCGGCGACCTGGAGACGATCCTGCCCATCTTCGACGAACACGGCACGAAACCCGAACTGGAGTGTTACGACGTCGGCCACCTCTACAACGCGAAACACTTCGTCGACCGTGGGCTGATAGAGCCGCCGATACACCTCCAGTTCGTCACGGGCATCCACGGCGGGATCGGCGCCGACGCGCGGAATCTCACCCACATGGTCGACGTCGCCGAGGACCTCTTCGGCGACGACTACTCCTTTTCGGTGATCGGTGCCGGTCGCGACGAGTACGGGATGGCCCTCCAGGCGGCGACGATGGGCGGTCACGGTCGCGTCGGCATGGAGGACAACCTCTATCTCGGCCCCGGCGAACTCGCCGAGAGCAACGCCGACATGGTCGAGAAACTGGTCCGACTGGTCCACGAAGTGACCGGTCGCGAGCCCGCAACACCCGACGAGGTACGGGAGTTCCTCGACCTCAAGGGCAGAGCCGCGACGGCCATCGAGTGAGATGACTGAACGAGACCACGCGGCGCCGAGCGAACGCGAGAGCGCGATCCAGCAGGTGACCGTCGTCGGGGCCGGTCGCATGGGTCACGGTATCGCGCTCGTCTACGCGCTCGACGGGCGGGACGTGACGCTGTTCGACGTCGACGACGAGGTGCTGGACGCCGCCCCCGAACGGGTCGACGGGGCGCTCTCGACGATGGTGAACGGGGGACACATTGAGCGGGACGCCGCCGACGCGGCGCTGTCGAATCTGACGACGGAGTCGACGTTCGAGGCCGCCGTGGCCGACGCCGACTTCGTGACCGAGGCCGTCGCCGAGGACCTGGCGGTCAAGCAGTCGGTCTTCGCCGACCTCGACGCCCACGCGCCGGCCGACGCGCTACTGGCGACGAACACGTCCGGGCTCTCGATCGCCGAGATGACGCGCGACGTCGACGATACGGGTCGCGTCCTTGGAACTCACTGGTTCAACCCGCCACACATCGTCCCGCTCGTCGAAGTCGTCAAGGGGCCCGAGACGACCGACGCGGTCGCAGGAACTGTCCGCGAGTTGCTCGATTCGGCGGGGAAGACGCCGGTCGTCCTCGAACGCGAGATCCCAGGGTTCGTCGGGAACCGCATCCAGGCGGCGATGACCTACGAGGCCTACTCGCTGCTCGCACGAGGCGTCGCGAGCGCCGCGGACATCGACCGCGCGGTCAAGGCCGGGTTCGGCTTCCGATTGCCCGTGATGGGTATCTTCGAGAAGGTCGACCAGTCCGGGCTGGACGTCCACCGCGAGGTCGAGCGCTCGCTTATGGCGGATCTGGACCGGGGGACCGACCCGAACCCGGTCGTCAGCGAACTCGTCGAGCGCGGCGAGACGGGGTGGGAGTCGGGCAAGGGGGTCTACGACTGGACCGGCGTCGACAGAGAAGCGGCCGAACGGGAGCGTGACGCGGCGCTACTCGCGCTCAGGTCGCTGTACGAGGACGTCGACGCCGAATCCGCGCCGCCGGCGAACTACGTCGCCCACACACAGTCGACAGACGAGTAGCCCGTTCGCTGTCGGCACTGCTCGGGCGGTTCCCGGAGAGGACCGCCGCGAGACCCGGCCTTTTCACGGGTCGTCGAGTGAGGGCGGGCATGACGGGGATCGCGATCGCGGACCGGAACCGGCGGTACTGGTCGTACGACGGCGAACCGACGCTCCTCCTGGGCGGGTCGGTCGAGGACAACCTCTTCCAGGTCGCGGACGTCGCCGACCACCTCGACGACCTCGTGGCTGCGGGCGGTAACTACGTCCGCTGTACGATGTCGGCCCGCGACGCGGGAGACGTCCAGCCGTTCGCCGCTTCCGGGGGGACCTACCACCTCGACGAGTGGCACGCCGAATACTGGGACCGCTTCGAGGACTTCCTCGCAGCGACGGCCGAGCGAGACGTCGTCGTCCAGGTCGAACTGTGGGACTGTCACGACTGCTCGGCCGACCCGTGGGACGACAGTCCCTGGAACCCGGCGAACAACGACACCTACACCGCCGCCGAGAGCGGCCTGCCGACCGAGCACATCGACCGCGAGGACCGCTTCGAGAACCCCTTCCTCCGGACGACGCCCGCCCTCGAGGACAACGAACTCGTCCGCGGCTACCAGGACCGATACGTCGACCGCGTGCTCGCGGCCACGAGCGAGTACGACCACGTCCTCTACTCGGTCGAAAACGAGACAGAGACCGCACCGTCCTGGGGCGAGTACTGGGCCGATTTCGTACGCGAGCGCGACCCCGGAGCGTTCGTCACGCAGATGTGGAACGCCTGGGAGTTGCGCCACCCCCATCACTTCCGGACCATCGACCATCCCGAGAGCTACGACTTCGTCGACGTCTCCCAGAACAACTTCCAGTCGGGCGTCGAGCACTGGTCGGCGCTGCAGGCGTGCAGGGCGCAGGTGACCGACCCCGTTCGCCCGCTGAACAACGTGAAAGTCTACGGGAGCGACGAGACGACCGACCTGCCCGGCGGCGATATCTTCGGCGACACGCGCGACGGTATCGAGCGGTTCTGGCGGTCGGTCTTCGGTGGCTGTGGGACGGCGCGGTTTCACCGTCCTCCGTTCGGGCTCGGTCTCTCCGAGCGGGCGAAGACGGCCATCGCTGGCGCGCGGACGGTCACCGACGAACTCGCCCTCGTCGCCTGTGAGCCCCACAACGAACTGCTCGACGGCTGGCGCGACAACGTCGGCAGCGACGCCCAACCCGGGATAGAGGGGCAGGCCTACGTCCTCGCTGACCCCGGCGAGGAGTACGCGGTCTATCTCCCGGAAGGTGGTACCGCAACGCTGGAAGCCGACCTGTCGGGGCTGACCTGCCAATGGTTCGATGCTGACGCCGGCGAGTGGACTGTGTCCGGATTGGCTGACGACACCGACGACCGGGCGTCTGCCGCGGGAAGCGGCGTTCGCCTCGACGCGCCCGGCGACGGCCAGTGGATAGCCGTCGTCCAGTAGCTGGCCCGGCTGGAGAGCCCACCACCGGACGGCGCTCAGAAAACCTGGTAGCCGCCGTCGACGTAGAGGGTCTCGCCGGTGACGTAGCGGGCGTCCTCGCTCGCCAGGAACAGGTAGGGGCCGGCCACCTCCGCGGGGTCGGCCGCCCGGCCCATCGGGACCGACTTGCCCGCGTCGTCGCTGGCGTCGGTCTCTTTGGCGTCACCGTCGGGGACGATCTCGGTGTCGACACTGCCCGGGGCGACGGCGTTGACCCGGATGTCGTGGGCGGCGAGTTCGAGCGCGGCCGTCCGCGTGACCATCTGTACCGCGCCCTTCGTCGCGTCGTACATCGACTGGGTGACCTGCGCGAACTCGGAACTGATCGACGCGGTGTTGACGATCCGGCCGGCCACGCCGCGCTCGCACATCTGTCGCGCGGCGGCCTGACAGCCGACGAACGTCCCCCTGACGTTCACCCCGAAGAGCGTATCGAGGTCGTCTGGATCCGCGTCGAGCAGGCGAGCGCCACGGAAGATACCCGCGTTGTTGACCATCACGTCGACGCCGCCGAACTCGCCGGCCGCCTCGACGAGCGTCCGGACGTCTTCGGGGTCGCTCACGTCCGTACGGACGAACTCCGCGCGGCCACCCTCGTCTTCGATCAGTTCGTGGGTCGGTGGGCCCTGCACTTTCGGTTCCTCGCGGACGTCGCCGACGAGGACCGTCGCGCCCGCCGCGCCGAAGCGCTCGGCGACCGCCCGTCCGATGCCGCTGCTCGCACCCGTCACGACGACCGTCTCGCCGTCGAAGTCGTAACTGGACTCGGCCATACCGGTCGCTCCCGCCGCGGCGGGAAATAGGTTCGCCAGTCCCGCCCAGTCGACCTCGACAGCCCCGTACAGTCGGCCGATTTCGGTCGGTTTCGGTTGGCTTCGGCAGGTTCGGTCGGTCTCGGCCGACCCGGTGGCGCCGGGGCGGGTCCGTCGTGGGGGACCAACACTCATTGTCACGGTCGACCCAGCGTCCGTATGCCCGAGACCGACCTGACGATCCCAGGGGAGAGCGCCGGAATAACCGCAGCAGGGAGCGGTATCGGCCGACAGACCGCGAGACAGCTCGCCGACGCCGGTGTGGACGTGGCCGTCAACGACGTGGACGGTGAGGCGCTGGCCGACACCGAGACTGCACTCGCCGACTGTGCGGGTGACGTCGTCACGGTCCAGGGCGACGCCAGCGACCCCGAGGCCATGGAGTCGTTCGTCGAGAGGGCCGTCGACGCCTTCGGCGGCCTCGACATCCTCGTGAACAACGTCGGGGTCGCCGGGCCGACGAAACCCTGCGAGGAGACCACCTACGAGGAGTTCCTGGGGACCCTCGAAGTCAACCTCGGCGGCCACTTCAACGCGACGCGTGCGGCGATCCCGTATCTCACCGACGACGACCGCGCGGACGGGCGAGTCGTCAACGTCTCCTCGATGAGCGGGAAGCGCCCGCTGCGAAATCGGACGCCCTACACGACGGCGAAGATGGGCGTCATCGGCTTCACCCGGACGCTCGCCGTCGAACTCGCCGACCGCGGCGTGACGGTCAACGCCGTCTGTCCCGGGAGCGTGAGCGGGCCGCGACTCGACGCGGTCGTCGAAGGCCAGGCCGCCGGTCGCGAGGCCACAGTCGAGGAGGTCGAAGCCGAGTTCCGATCGGTGTCGCCGATGGACGAGTTCGTCGAGGCTGGGGATGTCGCGGACACCGTCCTGTTCCTCTGCTCCGAGCGGGCCAGTCGGATGACCGGGCAGGACGTCAACGTGACTGCCGGGGTGACGATGTACTGACGCGGCGGATCGAGCAGAGTCGACACGAACTGTCCCCGACAGTGGCCGACTGGGACCGACCACGAACACAGTTTGAAATAATACGAGAGGTGACACTGGTGTATGAGCGAATCGACGCGGATCACCGAGAAGGGGCAGACGACCATCCCCAAAGAATTACGCGAGAAGTACGACCTCGAACCCGGGGACGAAGTCGTCTGGGTCGATACGGACGACGGGATCGTGGTGAAAAAACGGATGCGGACGGCGGGTCGCGGGTTCCTCGTGCCCGACGACGCGACGGCGGACAAGCGTGAGGCTGTGGCCGAGGAACTGAGTCGCCGGCTCCGCGAACGCCGCGAACACAACTACGAGAAGGGCTGACTATCCGCCGATCGTCGACAGACACCGCCGCCCACAGTTGGCCGGATTCCCGACGTTTTTCACGCCGCTCGCAGAGGGTCGACCATGACCAGCGAGACGCCCGCGGTCGGGATCGTCGGCCTCGGCGGCATGGGTACCAATCACGCCAGGTGGCTGACCGACGCCAGCGCCAGGGTCGTCGGTGGGGCCGACGTCTCCGCCGAGGCCCGGGACGCCTTCGCCGAGTCGTTCGGCGTCCCGGTCTACGAAGGCCACGAGGCCCTCTACGACGAGACAGCCCTCGACGCCGTCGTGATCACGACGCCGAATCGCTTTCACGAACCGGCCGCCGTGGCCGCGCTGGAGCGAGACGTCGCCGTCCTCTGTGAGAAGCCCCTGGCACACACGCTGGAGGCCGCAGAACGCATCGCCGCCGCTGCAGAGGCGAGTGACGCGTTCTGTACTGTCGGCTTCCACAACCGCTACACGCCCGCCGCGGAACTGTTCAAGACCCACCAGGCAGCGGGCACGTTCGGGGATATCACCCACGTCGAGGCGAACTACGTCCGCCGTCGCGGTATCCCGGCGCCGGGGTCGTGGTTCACCGACGAGTCACTCGCCGGTGGCGGTGCACTCATCGATATCGGCGTCCACGTCGTCGACTACGCGCTCCACCTGCTCGACTTCCCCGAACCCGTCGAGGTCTCCGCCGCGGTCCGCAGCGAGTTCGGTTCCCGGCCGGACTACGCCGACCCCGACGGCTGGGCGGGCAACTGGGACGCAGACGGCGACACGTTCGACGTCGACGACTCCGCCAGCGCCTTCGTCACGTTCGAGGACGGGAGCACGCTCTCGCTCGAAGTCGCGTGGGCGACCAACCGGCGACCCGACCAGTCCGTGGTCGTCCGCGGGACCGATGCCGGCGCCGAACTGGCCGTCGGCGGCGACGACCTGACAGTCCTGGGGACCGATACCGACCCGTTCGACCACTACACGGAGTCGACCTTCGACGGCGACGCCGACCTCACGGGTCACCCTGCCCAGGACGCCGCATTCGTCGACGCCGTCGCCGCCGGCGACCCGCCGGAACTCGGCACCATCGACGAGGGCCTGGCCGTCCAGCGACTGCTCGACGCGATCTACGACGCCGGCGAGTGAGGAAATTCCCGTAGAAAGTCCCTAGTCGCCGACTCGCGCACCCACTTTCATCGGCTGTCGAGGCGGATACCCCGACCCTTGAGGTCGGGGAAGAAGCCGACACCCGATGACGCAACCCACGCTACGATGGCAAGGCGGACTCCCTCACTATAATATAGTTTTAAGTATCTATGTGGTTACTATGAAGTATGGAGGTTGTTCGGAACATCCAAATCAAACTCGACGTTTCCGACGAGGACTACGAAGTCCTCGATGAGACGTTCGAGCAGTTCCGACAAGCGGCCCAACACGTCGCAGACCACGGATGGAACGACAACCCCTACGAAATCACGGACGCAAAGAACACGCTCCACGACGAAACGTATTCTGATGTCCGTGACAAACTCTCACTACAGTCCAGCCTCGTCCAATCCGCGAGAAACCTTGCCGCAACTGCACTCGGGAACTGCAAAGACCGCATCACCGAAGACGGTGAAAAAGCCAGCAAGCCCGAGTTCAAAGGCACTGTCGTCGTGTACAACGGTCGCACCATCACGTACAACGACGACCACGTATCACTCGCCACAACCGACAAACGAGTGACTGCCGAATACGTCACACCCGTCAACGACGAGGGAACACCATTTGAAGACTACTGGACGGACAAGTGGGAGAAAGGCGAAGCAACGCTCCACAAGCGCGATGGCACGTACTACCTCCACGTGGCCGTGAAGAGAGACGTTGAACCCGATTCTAGCGACGAGGAATCCGAGAACGGAGTGGTTCTCGGTGTCGATTTGAACGTGGATGGATACCTCGCTGTCACCAGCACGGGAGCGTTCCTCGGAAACGCAGACTACCTCAACCACAAACGCGACGAATACGAACGTCGTCGCGGCAACCTCCAACAGACAGGCACTCGTTCTGCCCATCTCACCATCAAAAGTATCGGCAGTCGGTTCGCTCGATGGAGTACCGACTACCTTCACAGAGTGTCAAAAACACTCGTCCGAGAAGCCGTTGAAAACGACTGCACGGCGATTGCGTTCGAGAATCTGGAGCATATCCGAGAGCGCATCTCGAACGCCTCGAAGTTCCAGCAGTGGGCATTCCGTGAACTTCAACGCCACGTCGAATACAAGGCCGAGGAATACGGTATCGACGTAGATGACGTGGCTCCGGCGTACACGAGTCAGCGGTGTAGTCATGGGGAGTGTGGATTCACGCACGAGGACAACCGTGACGGTGACGAGTTCGAGTGTCTGAAATGCGGAAAGCAGTTGCACAGCGATTACAACGCCGCTCGGAACGTCGGGTGGCGTCTTGTTCAGCACTGGCTCAAGTCTGGTGCTGAACGGGCCACGAGTCAATTGGCCCTCAAGTCAGGGACGGTGAACGCGAATGGTCGGTTTCGACCTACTGTATTACGCAGTTAGAGCGGGAGTCCACTGACAAGCCTCGGGGCTTGACCCGAGGCGATTGACCGCAACCAGACCGAGAAGCAGCAACGCCCAGCCGAGAACGCCCTGCAGGCTCTGTGGAAGCTCGGGGCCGATAAAGGAGAACGTCGCCGTCAGCGCGAGACCGACCAGCGCCAGAAGTGCGCCGGGGAGCAACAGGAGGAGTCTCATCGATACGCGTTCAGGTCGGCGAACCGGTCGGGGTAGCGGGGATCGTTGGGATTGGTGGGTTCGAGATCGTTCAGGACGACGCGTTCGAACTTGTCCCAGGAGTTCTCCCAGCCCAGGTGGCAGAACTCGGCGCGACATTTCAGCGTGTGGGTCAGGCCCTTCCGGTGGAACATCCGGCGTGGGACACCCGCACGGAGACCGGCGACGAGGTCGTCGGCCGTCTCGACGGGGTGTTCGAGTTCGACCCACGCCTCGCCGACCGTCCGACGGAAGTGGGCGTACGAGGAGATGAACGTCGGTAACTCGCTATCGCGTGCGATCTCCCGGGCGCGTTCGTTGTCCCAGGGCCAGTGTTTCGGGTTGTACACCTCGACGGCGTCGATCCGGTCGGCGTAGGTCGAGATATCTCCGCGGTCCAGCGAGAGGGTGAGAAACTCGGGATGTGGGGCGAGCACCGCCGTGTCCTGGTCGTGGAGTTCGGCCATCGTCGCCTCCAGCGGGAGGAAGTCGGGCACCGGATAGTCGGGGTCGACCGCGAGGACGTGTTTCCGGTTGGCCCAGGTACCCGTGAAGTACTCCCGGCCGGGGACGACGAGCACCTCCTCGTCGGAGAAGCGAGCCGCCCGCTCGCGGATGGTATCGAGGTGCTCGAAGTGGGGTGCGTAGACCAGCGCGTCGATGCCCGCGGCTTTGGCGCGCTCGACGACGTACTCGTCGAGAACTTTCACGTGTAAGTCGACGCGGGTCACGTCGTCACCCCCTGTCGTCCCGCCTGCCATGGCTTTCGAATACGTAACCCGGAGTTTAGGTGTTACGACAGACGGCGACACCGTGCGAACGGATCCCGCGACGGACGACCGCCGGTGCGGGAGGCAACGCTGGGCGGTGGAGTCACGAGAGAACGGCCGGAACGTGCGGCGAGCAGTCGGAATTCGGAACGGGCGAATAGTCGGATTTCGGAACGAGCGGTCGGATGGGACGGGCGGCTCGGTGCTCCGGTCGAGGCCGGGGCTCTGGGTCGGGGCTGGCGACGGTTATTCGGCGCGGTCGATGTCGAGTTCGTCCTCGATACCGTCGAGCCAGTCGGAGTCGGCGATCTCTTCCATCTGTTCGCGGAAGTGAGACTTGCAGACCCCGACCTTGACCCCGTCTTTCTCGACCGCGATCTCGGCATCGCGGTCACAGTAGTGACACTGCATACCCCTATCTAGCGTGTGCGAGACATTGAAGCCTGCGACTGTGGGCTGACGTCCGTCGGACGCGCCCGAGTCACACGAACAGACTGTCGGGTGTCGCGCTCGCGTTCACAGCTCGTCGAGTGCGGCCGCGAACCGTTCGTACTCCGTCGACGAGAGTCCCGCGATCCCCAGCTCCCGTTCGTGGGCGTCGCTCCCGCCAGTGACGAGCAGGTCGTGTTCGTCGGCGAACGCGGCGACGTCCGCGACCGTGAGTGGTCCGGTCGCGCCGGTGTGGCCCCGCTCACCGTCGTAGGGGTAGTGGACTTCGACGGCGTCCATTTCTGTTGCGAGGTCGAGTGCCGGTTCGGGTTCGGGGTAGCGCAGCGGGTGGGCGAGGCCGACGACGGCACAGGCCTCCCCGAGGACCGCCCGGGCGCGGTTGACCGATGGCACGCGCCGCCGGACGTAACAGGGGCCGTCGCCGCCGATGAGGTCGTCGAAGACGCTCCCGATATCGTCGTAGTCGGGGTCGCTCTCGACGACCGCTCTTGCGACGTCGGGGCGACCGATGCCCCGCTCGGCTTCGAGGGGGATCTCGTGGCCGAGGTAGGACTCGACAGCCTCGACGATCGCTCGGCCTCGTTCGATGCGGTCGCGCTGGACGCGCTCGACGAGGCCCGTGAGGGCGTCGGTCCGGCGGGCGCCGTAGCCAAGCAGGTCGACGCGCCCGAACTCGGTCTCGACGCGGAGTTCGATCCCGTGGACGACGGTGAGCCCGTCGCGGTCGACGACGGGTTGGTCGAGACCGGGATGGAGCTGGTCGTGGTCGGTGACTGCCACGGCGTCGAGGTCGGCCCGACGGGCGGCCGCGGGGAGGTCTTCGAGAGGCAGCGTGCCGTCGGAGTTCGTCGTGTGTACGTGAAGATCCGCGACGACCATACCCGTATCTCGCGCTCGTTCCGGATTGGGGTTGTGGTCTGTGTCTCCCGTGAGCGTGATCGATTCAGAGTGTGCGTTTACCGCTAGCATCCGCGCCGAGCGGAGCGAGGCGTGGTTCACTGAACCCGAGCAAAGCGAGGGTTCAGCCTTTTTCACCCATGTTTTTGCCGCGAGTGGTACCCGCAGCGAACGCAGTGAGCGAGGATACCCGAGCGGGAAAAAGATGGCCTGTACATACCGTGGAATCTGACTCGCTGAGACGGCCGATGGCGCTAAGTCCCGCCCGTCCCAACCCCGGACGAATGGCAGACGACCAGTTCGAGCGGGTTCTCAGGCAGAAACTCCGGGAGGCGGGCCAGCAGATCGGCGAGGCCAAACGCGCCTATCGCCGGGCCAAACTGGCCGCGCGGGCCGACTTGCCCCACGACCGCGAGGGGCGGGCCCGCATCGTCTGCCGGCGCCACGCCGAGCGGCGCGCGGTCGAGGTCGACCCGGAGGGGAAACCCGCGTGTTTCGACGCACAGTCCCAGGACTGCCAGGGCTGTGCCGAGGACATCCGCGCCGGCGACGTCGAGACGTGGTGAGTAGCGCGAAGCGACCCGCGGCCGCGAGCGGTCATACGGTTTATCGTAGCGATGTACCGGTACGCGCCGGCTCCGATGTCGGCGCTATCCGGAAATCATCTACAATAAACCGTATCAGGCGAATTCGGGTACCCGGTCGTCGTATCCCAGCTCGTAGCCCCGAGCGGTCAGGTCCTCGATCGTCGACTCCTTCGCGTCGGTGTAGGCGTCGACGTCGTCCGGATGCGCTGCCGCAGCCTCGCGCTTGACTCGTTCGTACTCCGCTCTGGCTCGCGGACGCTCCCGCAGGAGTTCCCGGAAGACCAGCTGGTCGCGCCAGGCGTCGGCGGACTGCGGACGGAGATGCAGGACGACCGTCGCGTCGCCGAAGCGATTGAGCACCTGCCAGTCCGGGTCGTCGCGCTTGCGGACGTAGTCGTCGTCGACGAGCGCCTGTGCACCATCGCGCATCGTCGCCTCGTCTGTGTAGACCGCGAGCACGTCGATCGCGGCCTTCGCAACAAGGTCCGGAACGGCGGTGCTGCCGATGTGAAAGACGCCGTGCAACCCATCGGACGCGACCGACCGGATCCGGTCGCGTTCGCACTCGAAGCGGTCGGCCCACGCCGGGTCGTACGGTTCGAGTTCGATCACTGTCGCGGCTGGCAGCGGCGGACTGATGTAGTTTCTGTGGCGTCTGGACAGCCGTCGTTCGCCTCATCGTTGTGGCTCTCGCCGGTCTTCGACGGATACTTGCGAGACAGGTGACACGCACGACGCATGGGCCTCATCGTCGAGTTCGAGGTCGGTTGCGAGGCGCTCCCCCTGACCGACGTCGCGCGAACCGTCCCGGCAGCGACGCTGACGGTGCAGATGGTCCCCCATTCGGACGGTCACACGCCGTTTCTCGTCCGCGTCGTCGATGGACCGACCGCGGCGGTCGAGGACGCGTTCGCCGACAGCGCGTTCGTCGGCGAGTACGCACACCTGGGGACCGAGGGGAACGCGGCGGGCGAGACGCGCCGGTACCAGGTTATCCCGGCGGTGGGCTTCGAGGCGCAACTGGGTGACCACGTCGACGACCTCGAGGGCCTTCAGGCGCTCGCAGCCGAGGACGCCACCATCGACCGCATCGAGGTGACGCCAGAGGGCTGGCGATACGCCGGCTGGCTCGCAGACCGCGAGGTCTTCGACGCGTTCCGCGAGTTCTGGCAGTCCGAGGGCTATCCCTTCCGGCTCCACCGCCTCACTCGCGAGGACCGCCCCGACGGTGGCGGTGACGACGGGGACGACGGTCTCACCGACCGCCAGCGCGTGGCCGTCCGGACCGCCTACGAACTGGGTTACTTCGAGATTCCCCGGAGCGCGTCCCTGGACGACGTCGCCGCCGAACTCGACATCTCTGCGTCGTCGTGTTCCGAACGGCTCCGCCGCGCACAGACCGCACTCCTCGAAACCCACGTCGACCTCGACGGGCGTCGACCGCGCGATCCGTCGCGACCAGACACTTAAACGCCCCCAGCAGTGAGAGTCAACGTTACTCGCGGGCTCGCCGGAATGGGATATCCATGCAGACAGTCGCTTCGGCCGACGGTACCGAGATCGCCTACGAGACACACGGAACAGAGAGCGCCGACGACGCACACGACGCGGGCGGCGAGAAACCGCCGCTCGTGCTCGTCCACGGCGGCGGCACCCGGCGGTACTGGGACCCGGTCGTCCCCCACCTCGTCGACGACTACAGGGTGTTCGTCCCGGACCGCCGCGGTCGCGGCGACAGCGGCGACCACGAAGCGTACAGCCTCCGAAAAGAGATCGAAGACACGGTCGCGGTCGTCGAGGCGGTCGACGGCGAACCCGCACTCTACGGCCACTCCTACGGCGGCCTCCGTGCGATCGAGACCGCTCGCGAGGTGTCGGTGGCGGCGGTCGTGGCCTACGAGCCCGCGGTGCTCGTCGGCGACTACCGCGAGGAGTCGGACCTCGCCGACCAGATGGCGGCGAAACTCGACGACGGTGACCCCGAGGGAGCGATGCGCCTCCACCTCCGGGAGGTACTCCACGGCGACGACGTCAGTGACGAGGCCTTCGAAGCGTGGCTCGAGGAGTGGCCGGCCTGGCCCGAGTACGCCGGATTCGTCGAGAACACGCTCCGCATGAACCGGGCTGTCGAGGAGTACCGCCTACCCGAGAGTCTCGACGTGGCCGCCCCTGCCCTGCTGTTGACCGGGAGCGAGGGCTCCCAGCATCTCAGAGACAGCGTCCGTGCGGTCGACGAGGCACTCACCGACAGCCGACTCGTCGAGTTCGACGGCGTCGGCCACAACGGCCCGGTGGCGGCCGCCGACCGCGTCACTGCGACCGTTCGGGAGTTCCTGGCTGAGCGGTTGTCACCCCAGACCGCCTGATCCGGTGGGATGAGCGTTCCTGACGAGTACACAGAGTTCGGGAACCGGAACAGGGATGGGACAGACGTACCAGAACCCGTCACAACACTCGGGTGAGGTCCCGAATCCCCGTCGCGACGGCCGCCATCGTCGGTTCGTCGACCTGTGCGACACGTTTCGTGATCTCCTGGTCCGGAAAAACGTGCAACGACCACGGACTCACGTAGCTCGGATAGGTTTTGAGTTCGCCCTCGGAGAGTGACTCCGCCGTCAGCGCGACCGCGTTCTCGCGCTCCGTCGACGTGACGACTGCGACGGTGTATCGGTCCCGAAAAACGGCCGTTCGGCGTTCGAGACGACGAGGTACGGACGAATGCCGCTCTTGAACGTCGCCGGCGCCAGCACGACACTCCCCTGGGCGTAGGCCATCTACGCGTTCTCGCCGAGGTCCGGCGCGTCCTCGGCCCACTCGTCGTCAGCGTAGGCGTCGTCGCCGTACTCCGCTTCGATGCTCTGGAGGCTCACCAGATTGGCCACTCGCGACGCCGCGACGTCGTCCGCGACCGCCCAGTAGGAGTCGATATTCTGCACGAGTCCCTTCTCCCGGAGCCGTGCGAGTGTCTTGTGAACACTCGAATGCGGGACTTCCGTCAGGTCCGCCAGTTCTCGCGGGCTGAAACCCATGTCGGGGTGGTCGAGCAGGACCGCGAGGAGCTCGTGCGCGTTCGTCCCGGGCCTGACCGGCGGAGGCGTCTCGTCGCCGTCGGAATCGATCTTTATCGGCATCGGGATCTCCTGTTGTCCGCGTATGTCAGCGTTTGTCTGCGATCGTCAAAACTGTTCTGTCCGGACCCCGACCGGCGCTGGCCGTGACTCCCGGCGGCTGTACAGCGCGTATTCGCACTCGATCGCGACCGCCCCGGTCGATACCTGGTAATTATCCACTCCGGGTGCGCATTCGGCGACATGAACCGACCCGTCGTCGCGCTGATCCTCGCCGGCGGAACCGGCACGCGACTCTACCCCGCCAGTCGGAGCGACCGACCCAAGCAGTTCCTCGCTCTCGGCGGCGAGCAGTCACTCCTGGCGGAAACCGTCGAGCGCGTGGGATTCGCCGACGAGACGTACGTCCTCACCCGTCCGGACCTGGTCGAACAGGCACGGGATCACGCTCCCGGCGCGGCCGTTCTCGCCGAACCCGAACCGAAGGACACGGGCCCGGCGCTCGCCTACGCCGCCCACCGGATCCGCGAGCAGGTCGGCGAGTGTGTCCTCGTCTGTCTCCCGAGTGACCACCACATCGAGGGAGAGTTCGCGGCGACGATGGAACGCGCGGCCCGCGTCGCCGTCGACACCGGTGGACTCGTCACCATCGGCGTCGAACCCACCCGCCCGGAGACCGGCTACGGCTATCTGAAACCCGGCGAGGAGCGCTCGACCGGGGCGGGCGACGCCTACCACCCGGTCGCGAAGTTCGTCGAGAAACCCGACCAGGGCGCGGCGATGCGCTATCGCCACCACGGCTACTACTGGAACGCGGGGATGTTCGCCTGGACGCCCGAGGCCTTCCTGGGCGCCGCTCGTGGAACCGAACTCGACCCGCTCGTCGCGGCGCTCGAGGACGGCGACCCCGAGGCGGGGTTCGCGGCCGTCGACCCGGTCAGCGTCGACTACGCGGTCATGGAGGAAACCGACGACGCCGTCCTCGTCCCGGCGACCTTCGAGTGGGACGACCTGGGCGCCTGGGACGCGGTCGCGCGCGTCCTCGACACCGACGAGGGCGGGAACGCGACACTGGGCGAGGCGCTGACGGTCGACGCCGAGAACAACGTGCTCGCGACGGACGGCCACGTCAGCGTCGTCGGTGTCGACGATCTCGTGGTCGCGTCCTACGGCGACCGGACGCTGGTCGTCCCGAGAGGACAGGCCCAGCGCGTCCGCGAAGTCGTCGACGAACTGAAACGGGACGATCGGTTCTGAGTCGGAGACGGCTCTCGCCCACGCGGACCGACTTAACTGGAAGTAGGCGATAAGTCCCCTTCCTCGAGGAGCGAACGGCGTTAGCCGTGAGCGAATAGGGTGGGGTAGTTCACTCCTTGACTGCGTCCCTGGCCGCTTCGAGCGTGAACTTCCCCTCGTAGAGGGCCGTGCCGACGACGACAGCGCTGGCACCGGCTTCCTTCAGTGCGCGAACGTCGTCGAGCGTCGCGACGCCACCGCTGGCGACGACGGGGATATCGACGGCCTCGACGACGCGTTCGACCTCGTCGGTGCGGACGCCGACGAGCTGGCCCTCGACGTCGACGTCGGTAAAGAGGATGCCGCCGGCGCCCAGGTCGGCGTACCGTTTTGCGGCCTCGGCGGGGTCTAATCCCGTGCCCTCGGTCCAGCCGGAGACGACCACCTCGCCGTCTTTCGCGTCGAGGCTAACGAGCACACTCTCCGGATAGGCGTCGCTGATCTCGGCGACGATGTCGGGATTCTCGACGGCGGCGGTACCGAGGATGACGCGGTCGACGCCGGCGTCGAGGAGGTCCGTGGCATCTTCGACGGTGCGGATACCGCCACCGAGTTGCGTGTCGATGTCGGGGCCGACGCTCCCGACGACGCTCGCGATGGCGTCGGCGTTTTCGCGCTCGCCCTCGAAGGCACCGTCCAGGTCGACGAGGTGGAGCGTGCGGGCGCCCGCTTCGACCCACCGACCGGCAGCCTCGACGGGGTCGCCGTAGGTCTTGCCGGTGTCGCGCTCGCCACCGACCAGCTGGACCACCCGACCGTCCTGGACGTCGACGGCGGGCACGACCTCGAATGCAGGAAACATACCCGGCGATGTGCGAGCACCGGCGGAAAGCCTGTCGATGCGGGGCGGGGCGGGACGGAACGGAGTCGGACGGAGCCGACCGGACCAGGACGGCACGGGACGATCCCTGCCGATATCAATCGAGAGAACCTAGCGGTCAGAACTAAGGGCTGGATACGAATCGGTTCGGGTACTGGACCATACAGATGACCGACTACGCCAGCGAGTTCGGCCAGGGCGGGCTGAACCCACAGGTCGACCCGGACGCGCTCCTCGACGATATCGGCCTCGACGCGGCGGCGATCGAACAGCGCAAGGCCTTCGTCGGATTCGACGAGACGGACGCCGAGCGCCTGTCGGCACTCGAACCCGCGTTCGCCGACCGGGCCGACCGGGTGGCCGACGACTTCTACGAGAACCTGATGCAGTACGAGGACACGGCGGCGGTGTTCGACCGCTCGCCGAAGGGCGTCGACGAACTCAAGCGCACGCAGTCGGCGTACTTCGCGACGCTCACGATCGGCGAGTACGACCGCTCGTACTTCCGGAATCGTGCCCGGATCGGCAAACTCCACGACCTGCTCGATCTGCCGATGCACCGCTATCTCGGCCAGTACGGCGTCTACTACGAGCACGTCCTGGACGTCATCGGCGAGCGCTTGCAGGCGACCCTCGTCGAATCGCTCCGGACGGAACTCGACGTCGCGGCCAGCGACGGCGGCGTCGCGAGCGCCGGGAGCGACGCGACGGCGACCGGTCGACCGGGCACACACGACGACTCCAGTGAGGATCCGACGGGCGACCCCGACAGTGGCCCCGCAGTCGGTGGGAGCGACGACACGGAGTCGGTCGACGCGGCGACGCTGGAAGAGATCGTCGAGCGCGAGGTCGAGGCGAGCATGGCGGAGATACTGTCGGTGTTGCGCGTACTCGACCTCGACATGCAGGTCGTCGCCGACACCTACGTCGGGTCGTACCACGAGCGCCTCGAATCAGAGGTCGAGCGCCGCGAGCGCGAGGCCGAAGAACGCGACCGACTCCAGCGCCAGGTCGGGGCCGACGTCGAGGCGCCGCTCGAACGACTCCTGTCGAGTTCCGAGAGCGTGGCCGAGAGCGCCGAGGCAGTCTCCGAAGTCACCGACGAACAGACCCGGCGGATCGACCGTATCACGGGCGAAGTCTCGGACCTGAGCGCGACCGTCGAGGAGGTCGCGGCGACCGCCTCGGAGGTCGAGACCACGAGTCAGCGCGCCCGCTCGGTCGCCGAGCAAGGACGCGCGGAGGCCGACGAAGCCGTCGACGTGATGGACGCCGTCGAGGACGCCGTCGACGACGTCGCCGAGGACGTGGACTCACTGCAGTCGCGGATCGGCGAGATCGACGCGGTCGTCGACGTCATCGACGACATCGCGGACCAGACGAACATGCTGGCGCTGAACGCCTCGATCGAGGCGGCTCGCGCCGGGCAGGCGGGCGACGGCTTCGCGGTCGTCGCCGACGAGGTCAAGAGTCTGGCCGAGGAGTCCCAGACCCAGGCCACCCGCATCGAGGGGATGGTCGACGACATCCAGACCGACGCCGACGACACGGTCGCGAACCTCGAAGCGACGACCGAGCGCGTCACCGAAGGGATCGGTCGCGTCGAACGGGCGATGGCAAGTCTCGACGAGATCGTCGAGTCCGTCACCGAGGCCTCCCAGGGGGTCGCGGAAGTGTCTGCGGCGACCGACGAACAGGCCAAGAGCGCCGAAGAGATCACGAGTCTGCTCGACGAACTCGTCGAACAGGCCGAACGCGTCTCCGCCGAAGTCGACGACGTCGCACAGGCCACCCGTGAACAGAGCGCGACGATTGACGAGATCAACCGCACCGTCGACCGACTCGACACCTGAACCCGCCGTCGCGGTCGCGACCCGCCGTCTGGAACCGTCCCGCCGTGTCTCGCGGTGAATGGGTCACCAGTCAACTGGCCGTTAAGTCAGGGACGTTGAACGTGAATGGCGATTACACGCCTGCCGAGTTGCTCGGTTAGAACGGAAGTCCACTGACAAGCCTCGGGGCTTGACCCCGAGGCGGTTGACCACCGCCACGTTTTACTCGGCGTCGGTCAACGCACCCCGTATGGTTTCCGCGCTGCTGGTGGCCGGCGTCCTCGTCGCGGCGTTCGTCGGCTTCAACATCGGGGGGTCCTCGACAGGGGTGGCTTTCGGTCCCGCAGTGGGAAGCGACACGGTCTCGAAAACCACGGCAGCGGCGCTCATGTCCGCGTTCGCGCTGCTTGGCGGGGCGACCGTCGGGACGAACGTCATCGAGACGATGGGCGGGGATATCGTCCCGAGCGACCAGTTCACGCTCGCAGCCAGCGTCACCGTCCTCTTTTTCGTCGGGCTTGCGTTGCTGGTCTCGAATCTCTTTGGCGTCCCCGCCTCGACGTCGATGACCGCCGTCGGCGCCATCGCCGGACTGGGCGTCGCCACGAACACGATCGCCTGGGAAGTGATGGGCCAGATCGTCACCGCGTGGCTCATCGCCCCCGTCGTCGCCTTCTGGATCTGTGCCGTCGTCGGCCGCTATCTCTTCCCCCACATGCAGGCTCGCTTTGCCCTGAACACGCCCGGTGACGAAGTGTCGAGGCGCGAGCGTGTCGGGGCCTTCCTCGTCGTCGCCATCGGCTGTTACATGGCCTTCTCGGCGGGCGCGTCGAACGTCGCCAACGCCGTCGCACCGCTGTACGGTGCCCGCCTGCTCGGCGACAGTTTCGCTCCCTACGTCGGACTCGCGGGCGGCGCTATCGCGCTGGGTGCGTTCACGATCGCCCGCAGAACACTCGATACGGTGGGTAACGACCTCACAGAACTCCCGCTGCTCGCGGCGCTCATCGTCGAAGTCGTCAGCGCGAGCATCATCACCGGCCTCTCGCAACTGGGCATCCCGGCGAGTCTCGCGGTGTCGGCGACGATGTGTATCGTCGGTCTCGGCTGGGGCCGGGCGACCCGTGCGACGACGCTCGCCGACGCCGCCGAAGCGGCCGTCACCGGTGAGGCCGACCCAGTGGGCCCCGCGGGGACGATCACCGGCGACGCCGCCGGGCCGCCCGCCGGGACCGACGGCGAACCCGAGGTCGCACCTATCGGCGAGGAACAACCCCCCGACGAGACGACGGCGACCGACCTGTTCGACCCGCGTGCCACCCGTCGCGTCGTCCTCCTGTGGATACTCACGCCCAGTCTCGCCGCCACCGCCTCCTATCTCGTCTTCGAGTACCTGCCCATGGTGTGAGGCGCCCGGAACTGGAACCGGTACCGGTCGATCCTCTCGGTGCCGGTAGTATTTAGCCGTCGCTGACCCCACGCTCGGGCATGGTCGAAGTCCTGTTTCTGGTGGGGATCTTCGTCGCGGTGTTCGTCGGGTTCAACATCGGGGGGTCCTCGACGGGCGTCGCCTTCGGCCCTGCGGTGGGGAGCAACACAGTCTCGAAGGTCGTCGCCGCCGGATTGATGACTGTCTTCGCGCTGCTGGGCGGGTGGACGGTCGGCCGCGAGGTGGTCCAGACGCTGGGGAGCGACCTCGTCACCACCACGTTCACCATCGAGATCAGCATCGGTGTCCTCTTTTTCGTCGGGTTCGCGCTCTTTCTCTCGAATCTCTTCGGCGTCCCCGCCTCGACGTCGATGACCGCCGTCGGGGCGATGGCCGGTCTCGGACTCGCACGTGGGACACTCGACGGGGCCGAGATGGGTCAGATCGTCGTCTGGTGGCTCGTCTCCCCGGTGGTCGCCTTCTGGGTCAGCGCCGTCGTCGGCCGCTACTACTACCCCCGGCTCGTCGAGTGGTTCGCCGTCACCCAGACCGACGGCGCGTTACTGGCGGTCGACCGCTCCGGGATGGTCCCGCGACCGGTCCTCGGGCCCAACACCACGACTCGCGAGTTCGTCGGCACCGCTCTCGTCGTCGGGATCGGCTGTTACATGGCCTTCTCGGCGGGAGCCTCGAACGTCGCCAACGCCGTCGCGCCGCTGGTCGGCAGTGGCTCTCTGGAGATGAACCAGGCCATCCTGCTGGGTGGGGGCGCCATCGGTCTCGGTGCCTTTACCATCGCCCGGCGGACGATGGACACGGTCGGCAACGACCTCACCGACCTCCCGTTACTGGCGGCACTGGTCGTCGCGACGGTCAGTTCGACGATCGTCACCGGGCTGTCGGCGCTGGGCGTGCCCGCGAGTTTCGTCATCATCGCGACGATGAGCATCGTCGGCCTCGGCTGGGGGCGGGCGACCCGGACGGTCACCGTCTCCGACGCCCGCGAGGGGGACGTCCCGGACGTCTCCGTGGGCGGACTGGCCGCCGAGACGCCCGAAGCGCCGACCGTCGGCGGCGACGGTGGGACTGCCAGTTCCGACGACTGCCCCGGCGACGCTGGCGATGGCTACGACGACCCCAGCGACGGCCGCGACGACCTCGGCGGCCCCGACGTCTCGCCGATCGGTGAGGAAGACGACGAGGACATCCCGAGCGCCGAGGACCTCTTCGAACCCAACACGACGGCACGGGTCATCTTCCTGCAGAACGTCGTCCCGGGGATCGCGACCGTCGCTTCCTTTCTGCTCTTTCGATTCGTCCAGCTGTGACCCGACGAACGGTCACCCGTCGGGACCGCCAGCGCCGAGGTTCACCCCGCACAGTGGCCGTTCTGGACGTGTATCCTGTTTCGAACGGGGGTCTGTGACGATCTGTCATCCGATCCCGTCGACCTGTGTCCGAAACAGCAAGGTCTAACAGTCAGGGGGGCGAACATCGCGGGTGATGCCCACCGTAGAGTACCTGAACTACGAAGTATTGGACGACCATGGCTGGGACATGTACGAGGAATCGACGTTCGACGAGGCCGCCGACGCCGGTCTCGACGACGAGGACTACGGCACCCTCGAAGTGAACCAGGGCGAGTACATCCTCGAGGCCGCCGAGGCCCAGGGTTACGACTGGCCGTTCTCGTGTCGCGCCGGCGCGTGTGCGAACTGCGCCGCCATCGTCGTCGAGGGCGACATCGACATGGACATGCAGCAGATCCTCTCGGACGAAGAGGTCGAAGAGAAGAACGTCCGACTCACCTGCATCGGTAGCCCCGCCGGCGACACCGTCCGTATCGTCTACAACGCCAAGCACCTCGACTACCTGCAGAACCGCGTCATCTGAGCGGCGACCGCGATCACGGTTTGACGGGTGGCCCGTTTTCGGGCCGGACCTTCTCTATCGCTACCGATCAGTCCTATAGCGGCGGTTCTTTCGGATTCCGAGCGAAACGACGCCGGACACGAGCCTCACAGCCAGTTCGCGCTGACGTATTCGAGGGCGATGCCGGACTGATCGAGATACTGTGACATCTCGTGTACGACGTCGCCCACTGCGTGTGTCGACAGCGTCTGATCTCGCTGGAAGAGAATACCAGCCGTCCGGTCCACGTCTATCTCGGTGAAGAAGTCGTCGTCTTGCGTGAGAAGTAACCGGTCGTGTTCGCGGGCCTAGTCGGCGATCGGCCCGTCGTCGGTACCCAACCCGAGTTCGTCGACGTCGTCGAGACGGTCAACGTCGTGACCGAGTTTTCGCAGGTAGTTGACCGTCGCCCGCTCGACGTTTTCGTCCGCGAGGATCCGATACGCCATCAGTCGCGGACGTCGTCGGGGTCGGTGGTCAGGTGCGCGTGGTCCTCGACTGCCGCCTCACGCTGGTGTTCGACGGCGCGCATCTCTTCTGGGTTGTCGTGGTAATACGTGAGCGCCCGGTAGACGTCGGCCACGCCGATGTCGTGGCGGTCGGCGACTGTCCGTGGTTCGAGGCCGCGGTCCTCGACCTGCGTTTTGACGAACTGAACCGTGATCCGGCGGCCTTCGAGATGCGGCTCGTCGTGTAGTTCCCGCACGATCCGTCTCGTCACCTGGTTCATAGGGATTCTATGCCAGCATCGTACTTGAACGTCGGGTTCAGGCGGGATCGTCCCCAGTACCGGATGATCCGCTCGTCACCCCGCGGGCCGTGCGTTCATTTTTGTACGAACGGGAGACCGATCAACAGTGATGACAGCGAAGATCCTCCACGTCAGCGACTCGCTGATCGGCGAGGTCGGAGATTCAAGCGCCAGTGCGACCGATGCCCCGGTCGGCGGGATTGGCTCCGCAGTCGACCGCGCACGCGAACTGGCCGTCGACGTCGTCGTCCACACGGGAAACCTCTTCCAGCAGGCCGACCCCGACCAGGCGGTACTCGACGCGGTCGACGACCGTCTCGACGACCTCGCGTCCGACGGGATCCCCTTTTTCGTCGTCGAGGGGCGCCGGGAGTCCTACGGCGACGGCACTGCGACCGACCGGCTGTGTGCACGCGCTGTCGTCGAGAAACTGGGCGCAACGCCGACACTGGTCGGTGACCTCGCGTTGTACGGCGTCGACCACGCCGACGACGAGGCGACGCTGCTCGACCGACTCGACGCACTGGAACCGGCCGACGCGTACGCGTACAACGTCGTCTGCCTCAACCAGCGAGTCTGGCCGCCGCTCTGGGAGGAGACCGCCGACGTCTCGGCCTACGACGTGATGGAGACGACGGACGTCCACGTCAACGAGGTACTCGCTGGCGGCGTCGACGAAGCCAGCGTCTGGGAGAGCGACGAGTTCCCCTACCGGGTGAGCTACGCCGGGTCGACGAACCCGCGGGCGCTCGACGGCGGGGAACTCGCTCGCGGAACACTCCTCGACGCGGACGCCGACGGCGCGAGCCACGAACAGGTGCCGCTGGTCACCACCGGCGTCGATGCGGAGATCGCCCACCTCCGCCGGGCACTCGACTTCGACCGGAGCGACCTCGAAGGCGTCGAAACCGAGCGACTCGCCGACCTCTACGGACTCGCCGCCCGCGCGAAGAGCGCCTTCGACGACCGACGCCAGGAACTGCGCGACGAACTGCTCGACCGCGTCGAGACGGACCGACGCGTCGATGGACACTACGCGAGCGTGACTCGCGGAACCCGACGCCGGCGGACTCCGAAGGAGGAGGGGACTGTCTTCGAGACCGTCGAGCAGGCGGGGATCGACCGCGACGAGGTCGTCTCGCTCGACGCGTCGGCGCTCAGAGACCTCGCCGACGAGGGCCGGATCGACGAAGCGGCCGTCTTCGACGTCGAGGGGAGTGCGTACGTTCGTGTCGGCGACGTCACGCTGGAATGAGTACCACACTCTCGATCCGTCGGGGTCGACGGTGGCTGTGCTCTCGACCCGCCGACTCGCGCCGAAACGGTTAATTCCCTGGTGGCGCCCCCCTAGGTCGTGTTCGCGTCAGCGCTGGAGTGGCTGGTCACGCCCCTGACCGAGAGCCCCCTGGTCGACCTGGCCAGACTGGTCACGGTGCCGGTCTTCGCCTGGGCCGCCTACCGCGATATCGAGACACGCCGGGTCCCCAACCGGACGTGGCTCCCGCTGGCGATACTGGGCGTCACGCTCCTGGCAGTCGAGAGCTGGCGCATCAGCAACGGGGACGTCCTCGGGGGCGACCCCGCCCGTGAACAGTTCTTCCTGAGTGTCGCCGTCTCGCTGGGGCTGGTCGCGCCGGTGGGCTATCTCTTCTACTGGTTCGGCGGTTTCGGCGGCGCCGACGCGAAGGCGCTGATCGTCCTCGCCGTCCTCTTTCCGACTTTCCCCCAGTACATCCTCCCGGCGACCTCCCTGCCGCTGACCCGGACGACACTCGACGTGTTCTCGTTGACGATCCTCACCAACACGGTCGTCGTCGGCGCCGTCTACCCGCTCGGCGTCGCCCTGAAAAACGCCCTCTCCGGCCACACCGGCCGGGCGATGCTGCTCGGCAAGCCTGTCCGCACGACCGAGATCACCGACGAGTACGGCTCGCTCATGGAGACGCCCGATGGCTTCACCCGCCGTGGCCTCGACATCGACGCCCTCCGGATGTACCTGCGCTGGCGTGGCCTGTCACTCGCCGAGTTGCGTGCCGACCCGGAGACCTACCGCGACCCGTCGAGCCTCCCCGAGAACCCGAACCCGCCCGGTGACGGGTCGATCGAACCTGCCGACACCGGCGAGTCCGAACCCGCCGAAGACGTCGCGACCGACGGTGGACGTGACGGCGACGACGAGCGTGACCGTGCCGAGACCGCCGTTCGCGACACCGGAAAGGGGGCCGACAGCGACACGGAAGACGGGGCTGACGCTGTCGACGCCAGGGATGAGGCCGATGCTGTCGACGCAGAGGGCGACGACGAGACGGACGCCTGGGGTGCCGAGGCGTTCCTGGACGACATCGAGGGCGACGCCTACGGGACGACGCCGGAGAAACTCCGCGAGGGGCTGGACGTGCTCGTCGACGAAGACGTGGTCTGGATCTCGCCCGGACTGCCCTTCATCGTCCCGATGTTCCTGGGACTGGTCGTGAGTCTCGTCTACGGTGACCTGCTCGTCGCGGCCGTCTCGCTTTTGATCTGATCTGATCTGATCTCTCTCTCCTGGTCTAACTGGACCCGCACCTGGTCAGACCGGACCCGCTCTTGGGGTCTAGCCCGACCCGGCTAGAGTGGTCTGCACAACGTTTGGGTGTGCTGTGTAGGTGAGAGAAGTATCAATTGCGGTGGCGCGCGCTGTCGAGCGTGCGGACCGTCAGGGAGGCCGCGAGACGAAGCCGTGCGAGGGATGAGGAGCGCAGCGAGTGACCGCAGGGAACGAGCGAGCACCGCAATCGGTTGGGGAGGTGTGTGGCCTCCGGTGGCCGTGCTGTGCTGTCCCTGGTGGACTGAAAGGGCGAGGCGCGCGTGGCGCGACCGAAGGGGAGGGCCACTGGCCGAACGGGGAGGAACGACCCGTGAGGCGCGCTCGCGGCGTCCTCGCGAACGTAGTGAGCGAGGGCTCGAAAGACGAGCGGTGCGAGGCCGACCGCAGGGAGGCCTCGATGCGAACGGGGAGCACAGCGACCCGTGAGCGAAGCGAGTCTTTCGGCTAACGCGTAGTCGCCTGCGCGGGCCCTATTCTCGCGGGCGGTGCGGAGAGCGAGAATATCCCGCTCAGCGACCGCGAGCTGCGAGGCGCTACGCGCCTCTATTGCGAGCGGGGAGCGAAGCGACCCGCGAGCGTGCCGAGGGCTTTCATCCATCACTGTGAGTAGCGGTCGATCACACTCTTAGCGAGCGGCCCGAAGGCTTTCAGCGAGAGTTGGTGGTCACTGCTGATCGACTTCTTTCGGACGATACTCACCAGCAACAGCTGTTCTCTTCTCATCAAACGTTTTATATGCCACTCACGCCGGTCCGCTCGTCGCCTGGGCGTCGAGCACCGCCGACCGACTCGCCAGCAGCGTCCGCAGGTGGTCCGTCTCGAAGGTCGTCAACTCGGCCTCGGGCAGTCGCTCCTGGAGTTCCCGTGCGCCCTCGAGCGGGACGTTCCCGTCGCGTTCGCCGTGCCAGAGGTGGACTGACACGTCGATCCCATCGAGGGCCACGTCCCACGGGCGACCGAACAGGCGACTCTCGACGATCACACCGTTTCGCGAGGCCTCGAGCGCCTCGACGAAATCACGTCCGACCAGGTCCGTGACGTCCGCGGGAACGTCCTCGGTGTCGCCGCTCGTGTACTGGTCGACGACGGCCGAGGGGTTTCGGCCAGCGACCCACGTCTGGAACCGCAACAGTCCGCCGAGTAGTCGTGGGGTTCGCGTCGCGAGCGTCACGAGGAGTCGCTGTGGGAGGGGGTCCTCGGGACCACAGTCGTGTGGGACCGCGCCGCCGACGAGGTCGACCCGCCGGACCCGTTCGGGGTGGGACGCGGCGAGCGCCAGCGCGTGTGGCCCGCCGCCCGAGAACCCGACGACGCCCGCCCGGTCGACGCCCGCGTCGTCGAGCACCGGGATCGCGAACGCACCGGTGTCGGCGAGCGTCCGGTCGGGCCACGGTTCCGAGTCCCCGTACCCCGGTCGGTCGACTGCGAGCACTCTGAGCCCGCGTTCGCGCGCGGCGTCGGCGTAGACGGCCCCGAGCAGACGAGACCCGGGGGTTCCGTGGAAAAACAGGACGGGAGCGCCCTCGGAATCGCCGTACTCGGTGTAGGCGACCCGGCCGCGCTCGGTGTCGACGGTCCGGACTCGACTGTCGGTCGCCGCTTCCAGTAGTGCGGTTGCCGATCCGGCCGCCGACCGCTCGTCAGCCGTCGATTGCTCGTCGGCTGTTGACTGCTCGTCAGTCGCCGACCCGGTCGACGCGTCGACTGTATCCGATCCACTCATCGTCGGGTGCCTCTCGCCGTGGGCGGAAAGGCGTTTTCGCTCCGCTCGCTTGAGTCACTCCGGGGTCGACGGCCGGAACACGTAGGAGTGGCGGATATCGCTGTCGTAGAAGAGCGTCCCGGGCGGGAGTCGTAGCGTGAGCAGCGTGATGTAGAGGTCACCGACCGCGCCGGTCGCGTTGAACACGAGCGCGAGGAAGGCGGCGAAAGCGACCCACGGCACGGGGACGAAACACAGCGGGAGGCCGACCAGCGAGATGACGACCAGCGGCGCGAGTGCAACCGGGATCAGGTGCTCGCGAGTGACGAACTGGTGGAACGGCGTCGCGTAGAACGCGCCCATGTGCGGTGCCGCGCCGTAGGTGACCGTGTAGCCGTAGCGTCCGGCGACGACTCCGTGAACGAGTTCGTGGACGACCGTCGTGACGACGATCACGACGAGGAACGTCGCGAGCGCCGGGACGATTCTGAACGATATCTCGAGTCCCGTCTCGGTCTCGGTCGAGGTCACGAGCGTGTCGAGGACCGCCGGACCCTGGGCCCACCAGAACACCGCGCCGAAGCAGACGAACGCCAGCGGCATGATAACCAGACTCCCCAAGAAGAGTACTGGCAACGGGTAGTGAAACGCCGTCGGGTCGTCGTAGCCGTCGGGCGTCTCCGGCACGAGCGTCTCGTCGGGGTCGAACCGGCTCTCCGGGACCTCGCTCCCTGCCATACCGCGCTGTCTCGGGGCTCGCACTTGAGTTGTCGGGCACGACCGACAGCCGACTGCGCCGCGGGTTTATGTCTGTGGCCCGTGACGGTCGTGGAGATGACGAACAGCCCCGTTGGATTGCTCGCGATCGTCGTCTACGTCGGGTGGGTCGCGGTGTCGATCCCCCTGGCACTCGCCGTCTACGGACTCGCACGGTGGCTCGACGACTTCGGCCTGGCGCTGCGGTACGTCGGCGCCGCCCTCGTCGGACTCGTTCTCGCCGGAGCGACCGCGCTCGCGCTCTTCGTCGACCCACTCGCCGGCGCGGTCTTTCTCGGACTCGCGGCGGCCGCAGGGGTCGTTCTCGCCGGGTTCCCCCTCTACATCGGTCGCCAGTTGCTCGAACGCTGGACGCCGCTCGCGCCGGACCGGGCGCTCGAATACGCCGTCCTCGGGTGGCCGGTCGCGCTCGTGGTGAGTCTCGCCGGCTTCCTCGCTCCCGGCGGGCTAGGCCGGTACAATATCACGTTCCTCACCGGCGGTGCCGCTGCGCTCGCCTGGGTCGTCCTGGGGCTGGTGGTCACGCTCGGTCCGGGCGTCGTCGGGTTCGCGATGTACCGACTCCTCGGCCGGTCGGAGTGACTCCGCGAGTACTCGGCACCGGGCAGGGACTCTGTCTCACTCCCACAACGACTGGACACGTTCGTCCAACTCGGCCAGCACCCGCGTGAGGACATCGCGCCAGTCCACGGGGTACGTCGCGTCCCGTCCGGGCGTTACTGCGTCCGGCGGCGGATGGCAATGGGCGCGCGTGTTGTGGTCGTTCGGGTGTCTGTCCCAGCGACACTCCCACGTCGTCCCGTCGCTGTACTGCTCGGCGTAGTGGACCGAGAAGTCGTCCGTCTCGAACCACCGGATACGGAGCGACGCCCGTTCCACTGCCCCCGGAAAGTATCCCGTGTCGTAGTCGGCGACGACTGCATTCGGCGCGGTGTCGGGACGGTACACGACCGCCTCGAACCGAGCACTCGTCTCGATCCGGCCTGCGATCCGCTCTAACACGTCGGCGTCGATCGGACCGGTTCCCGGTTTTGGCCCGCCGTCAGGCATCGATACGACCGATTCCCCCGCTCGACGACGACTCGTCGCGCCGTGCCGCGTCGAACAGCGCGGCCCGCCGTTCGAGCGTCTCCCACTCGCTCAACGCCTCCCAGGTCTCCTCGACCGACCGACCACTGTCGGCATCGACCAGTGAGACTGCCCCCGGCGATTCGGCCCCGAACTGCGCCCGGTATTCGGCGATCTCGTCCATCGTCTCGGAGATGATCTCGACTATCTCCGCCTCCGAATACGCCTCGCGGATCCGTTCGATCCGCCGCCACTGCCAGTACGACTCGTTGCGTTCGTACTGTACGGGTCGCCCGGAGATCTCACGTACCATCCCCATCTCCGCGAACCACTGCAAGTACTCCCGCGCGGTCTCCGTGTCACAACCGGCCCGCTCGGCGATCTGTGAGACTTTCGTCGGTTCTCGCACCTGCGATATCACGTCCAGCAACCGTTCCCGGACCGGCCCGCCTTTCAGCGTCTCCGCGGGGTCGTCCCACTCCGAGAAGTCGGGCCGCTCCTCGTCCTCGTTTCGAACGTCCGCCGGCCTGTCAGTCGGATCCACGGGTGCTCACTGAGTCCTCCTACACGCTTCGCTGCAATATCTCTGTTGGCAAGCGAATTAATTCGGAAGTTCAGTACTCGAGGCCCGTCCACGAGAGTGCCATCGAGCCGAAGCCGAAAACGTTTATCAACCAGGAGAAACCACACACCCGTGTTCTCACGAAGGCCGGAGCGACAGCACCGTCTCCGGCCGGCCGCCGCACGTCACGCGGCGGAACTATGACACAGGACGTACACACCGCGCTCGCATCGTGGTTCGACCGATACGAGATCATCCGACAGCTCCACGACGTCCCGCCCCACGCCGTCTACGAGGTGACCGTCGACGGCCGTCGTGCCGTCTGCAAGGTCGCACGCGGCGAGACCGCCGACGTCGGAGCGGAAGCGGCCGTGATGGATCACGTCGACCGCCACACCGACGTGTCCGTTCCGTCGGTACTCGCGGCCAAAGAGGACGCCTTCGTCGCGACCTGGATCGACGGGCTCGCGGCGGACGACGCGGACTCGGAGGTCGACCCGGACGACCCCGGCGACGCCCGCGCGCTCGGGAGCGCGCTCGCACGCCTCCACGCGGCGACGACCGACGCGTTCCCCAGACCCGGCTTCCCGGCGCTCGGGTCAGCGTGGGGACCGGACGACCGACCGCTCGACTGTGACGGGGTGGCCGGACTCGTCGTCGACGACCGCACGGACTGGCACGCGGTCGCCCGCGAGTTCCTGCTCGATATCCGTGACTATCTCGCTACTGTCGGCTGGGCCGACCCGGCCGACGAGGTCGTCGCGCTTCTCGACGATCGTCCCGGTCTGTTCGACGGCGCCGGGACGCCGGTCCTCTGTCACGGAAACCTCCACCCCGAACACGTGGCTCTCTGTCGTGACGGAACCGGAGCCGGGCAGGAACTGGCGGCGCTCGTCGACTTCGAACACGCGCTGGTCGCGCCCGCCGAGTACGACGTCTGGCGGGCGGCGATCCCCCTCTTTCACGAGGCGGGGTCGGGAGCCACAGCCACGTTCCCGGCTTTCCGCGAGGGATACGAGTCGGTTCGCGCGCTTCCGATGGGCGTCGAACGGCGGCGCGACGCCTGGTGGCTGGTGATATTCGTGACGTACCTCCTCGCGCTCGACGTGCAAAACGAGGGTATCGGCCCCGACGAACGCGAACGCGCCGAGGGGACGGCCGCCCTGATCGCCGACCGGGTCGCGACGGTCCGTGGCCGACGGGGCTGATAGTGATTATTGTCGCGATTTACCGGTATTCGCCGACCCCGGGGTCGGCGCGATCCGGAAATAATCTACAATAATCACTATGAGACAGTCGAGGCGACTCGTTCAGACAAACTCGCCGGTTTCTGCGCCGCAGTCGGTACACCGCGTGATCAGCGACTCGCGGTCCTCGGCCATCTCGATCGTGTTCTCGGTGCGCCCCCCACAGTCCGGACACACCCGGAGCATCTCCGTCTCGCCGCTGTCCCTGGGCGCGCCCATCGCCAGCGCGACGACGCGGTCGTTCCCGGCGTTGCGCCCGAGTTGCCACTCGCCCGGCCCGAACCGGACCGCTTCGCCAGCCCCCACGTCGACCTCGCCGTCCTCGGTCTCGAAGGTCGCCGTCCCCTCGATCACGTAGAACACCTCCTCCTGGTCGGGGTGGCGGTGGTAGCCAAAGCCGAAGACGTCGCCCGGTGCGAGTTCGTAATAGTTGATCGCGAGGTCGGTCGTCCCGAGCGGCCCCGAGAGAGCGCGCTTGTCCGCCGCCGGCCCCATTCGCCGGTCGGGGTCGTCGATGCTGACTCGTTCCATACTCGACTGTTCGGGTGTGAGCGATAAAATAGCGGGGATGGCGGCCGGTCGACAGGCTGGATCAGCGCCGCCGGCCGACGATGTCCCGGAGTGCGGCCACGCGCCGAGTGAGCGTGATCCCGGTGCTGAAGATCGCCATGAAGACGTACAGCCCGAGCGTCGACAGCCAGACGACTATCATCGCGAGGATGGCCCAGACGTTGCCGAGGTAGTAGAACGCACCCAGCGTCATGAAGACGCCGTAGAGCAAGACGAGGTAGGGACCCCAACCGGTCGCGTGACCCTTGCGCTGGCGGGCGCGGACGTAGCGACGCAACTCCGCCTCGACGTCGTCCCGGTGGACGGTCTTGTCTTCGACCTGCCCTTCCAGGTCGTCGACTTCCGCCTGCAGATCCGCGAGCTCCGACGCGAGGTACTCCACTCGCTCGGGGTCGACGTCGCGACGATACGGCTCGTCTGCCCCGCCGGGACCGCCCGGTCCACCCGGTCCACCCGAACCACCAGGGCCGCCCGGCCCATCCGAACCACTGGGTCCACCTGATCCACCCGAACCACTGGGTGCACCCGAACCATCCGAACCGCCGGAACCGCTCTGGTCACCACGGTCGTCGGAGTCGTCCCCCCCGCCAGCGTCGTCGGTCGAGCTGGCGTCACCGTCAGCGTCACTGTCCGTGGTGTCCGCGTCGCCGTTCTCGACGCTGGTGGCGTCACCGGTCCCGGCCGGTTCGTCCTCGGGTGGGACGTCGGCGTCGTCGGCGTCGCCCGCGTCAGTCTCGTCGTCGCTGCCAGTGTCGCCGGTCATACGCGGTCGTTGTTCTGCCTGTCGGCTGGGGGGGCCTTGTTGGTGCCGGTCTCGTCGGCCCCGTGGGCGAGCACGGCGTTCAGCGCCGCGCCGACCAGCAGAACCAGACTGCCCACGTAGAACCAGGTCACGAGCAGGAGGACGACCCCGAGCGCGCCGTAAACGTCCCCTGCACCCGCGAACTCCGCGTAGACGCGAAAGAGCGTCCCCAGCAGCGTCCAGCTCGCGGCGGCGACGACCGCGCCGGGAAGCGCGAGCATCGGTGAGGCCGCCCGCTTTGGCAACAGGTAGTACAGTGGAAAGAGCGCAACCGCGACCACGGCGACCAGCGCGAGCGTCCCGAACACGCCGACGAGCGCGATACCCGACCGGTCCAACACGATTCCGGCAGCGACGACGGCGGCGATGCCGGCGCCGACGCCACCGAGTGCGACGATGGCGTCCCGGACCCGCCCCAGAAACGACGTCGGCGGGTCGACGCTGTGGATCTGTGAGAACGCGATGTCGATACCCCGGAAGACCTTGAGCGAACTCCAGGCCAGCACGGCCAGGCCGACGAACGTCGCCGACACCCGCCCGTCGCTCCCCAGCAGCGACTCCCGGACGAACCGGCGGCCGACCGGCGAGAGGATTTCTCCGAACGCGTCGAGGACGGCCGTCGCCAGCGCCTCGCCCCCCACGAGCGACGCGAGCGCGAACAGGAGCATCGACGCCGGCACCAGCGAGACGAACACGTAGTAGGCGATCCCCGCCGCGAGAAAGGACGTCTCCTCGCGTCGCAAGATCTCGACCACCGCCAGAACGAGTTCGACGGTCGTGTCGACCCGACTGTCCAGTTGCACGTCCACTCGTCCGACCGGACGCCTCTAATATCTGCGGTCGGGGACTGTCACCCTGTCCGGTTTCACGAGCAGGTTACGAAAGGCCCAATATGGGCCCGCCGCGACCGACGTGCATGGAACGCTGGCGCGACGAACCCGAAGTCCGACTGACGCTCGCCCTGCTGGCGGGTGCAGGGGTACTCGTCGCGCTCGGGTCCACCGGCGTCGGCGGGTCGCTCGTACTCGTCGTCGCGCTCGCCGCCGTGACCGTGCTCGCGAGTATCGCCGGGGACGAACTCCTCGATACCGCCTGGCGCCGCGTCGACCCGCACGGCTACGTCGCCGACCTATGGGTCGGACTCTTCGTCGCCGGCGTCGCAGTCCTCCTCTTTCTCGACGCGACGCCCGGCGAGGTTCAGGCCCTGGGCGGTCTCGTCGGCCTCGTCGGCATGTGCAACTACTTCCTGCGACCGGTCTACCGGATCCTCTTCGGGCTCGGTCGACGCATCGCCGGATCGTGAGGCGAGTGGTCCTGGCGACGGTTTGATCGTCTGTGTCGGTGACCGACTCCCTGGAGCGATCACGTACCGACTGTAACGACAGGCCATCTTTTTCCCGCTCGGGTATCCTCGCTCACTGCGTTCGCTGCGGGTACCACTCGCGGCAAAAACATGGGTGAAAAAGGCCGGACGCGGCGGTCGCTACGCTCCCTTGCGTCCGGTGAAACGCCTCGTTCCACTCGGCGTACGTTGGGTAGACCAATTGCTCAACGCACACTCCCGTGTGAACGTTTCTATGGCACGCTCGTCGTCCGGCACGTACGTCGGCTCGAAGTCACGACGTGAAAGGGGGCGAGCGTCTCACCACAAAAACAGTCAGAACCGCGTGTACCCCGTGCTATACGCCAGAAACAGTCACAGAGCGTTGGTCGGGTATCGCCTGTGACTGTCAGCGTCCGTTCCCGGGAACGCCCTCTGGCGGTCCGTTACCGTTGCCGTTGTTCCCATCGTCGTCCTCTTCTTCGTCGTCGCTGTCGTCGTCTTCCTCGTCGGCGTCGTCAGCATCGTCTCCGTCGCTGTCGTCTTCCTCGTCGGCGTCGTCAGCATCGTCTCCGTCGCTGTTGTCTTCTTCGTCCGTGTCGTCTTCCTCTTCGTCGCTGTCGTCCTCCTCACCGGGCGGGCCGGCGTGGTCGGGCGGACCCTGTTCACCGTCGGGGCCGGCGTGGTCGGGCGGACCCTGCGTATCGTTGCCGTCGGGGCCGGCGTGGTCGGGCGGGCCCTGCGTCTTGTTCTCGGGCGGGCCAGCGTGGTCGGGGACCGCGTCCGAGGGGTTGTTGGCGAGGACGAACGCGGCGATGGTGTGGCCGGGCGGTCCGTCCATCCCGAGCGGGTCGAGCAGCGAGACGAACGCCGAGACGCTCTGTCCGAAGTTCTTGTAGGTCGAATTCTCGCCCGCGGTCAGCGTCGCCGTCGTCGTCGCCGTCTCGTTACCGAGCGTCGCCGTCACGTCGACCTGTACGTGTCGCGTGGGCGAGGGCAGTGACACCGTCCCGTTCGTGTCGGTAGGATACGTGCCCGTGCCGTTGTAGGTCGCGTTCTCGTCGACCGTCGCGACGTCCACGCTCGCGTTCGGCGCGCCCGTTCCGTTGTCCGTCACACTCACCGTCACGCCGTCGTCCTGTGTCACGTCGACGCCGAGACTGGTGTTCCCCACGGCACCAGCTGCCGACGCAGTGGCGACGGCCGGTCCGAGCGCCGCACCGACCAGCAGCACCGTCATCAGTATCGCGAATCCGTTCCTGTGCATACACTGTGGCCCTCGAACCCCACGTAAAAGGACCCACCCGATACTCACCCCGGATTTAGCCCGATTTAACGCCGTTTAACTCGGTATCCGTGACGAGAATTTGGCGTTTCGAACGTTGATGAACGGTTTCTCGGCCCGATGGTGTGGATCGCTGACGACCACGTCGTGTGCCGACCGAACGGACCCGCCGGCCGTCTCATAGTGATTATTGTCGTGATTTACCGGTACACGCCGACCCCGGGGTCGGCGCGATCCGGAAATAATCTACAATAAGCACTATCAGTCGGGACGTTCGGCCCGCTGTACGAGTTCGTGTGCGTGTTCGCTCGCCCGCTCGCGGACCGCCCGCTCGTCGACGCCGACCACGTCGCGGTCACGCATCAGTACCTGCCCGTCACAGACGGTGTGGCGCACATCGCTCCCCCGGGCGGCGTAGGCGAGGTGGCTGACGAGGTCGTGGGCTGGCGTCAGGTGCGCTGCGTCGAGGTCGACGACGGCCAGGTCCGCCACCGCGCCCGCCTCGATACGGCCGCCGTCGAATCCCAGCAGGTCGGCGCCGCCCTGCGTGGCCATCTCGACGGCCGCCTCGGCGGGGACGGCGCTCGCGTCGTCGGCCGCGAGTTTGCCGATCATGGCGGCGTCTCGGACCTCGTCGAACATGTCGAGGTCGTTGTTCGAGGCCGCGCCGTCGGTGCCGATCCCGACCGTCACGCCCGCCTCGCGGTAGCGCTGGACCGGCGCCATCCCGCTGGCGAGTTTCGTGTTCGACGCCGGGCAGTGGACGACCCCCGTCCCCGTCTCGGCCAGCAGTCCGATCTCCGTCTCGTCGACGTGGACGCCGTGGGCGAGGAACGTCTCGTCGCCCAGCAAGCCGACGTCGTCTGCGTATTCGATGGGCCGGACGTCGTACTCGTCGACGATAGGGTCGACTTCGTTGGTCGTCTCGTTGGCGTGCAGGTGGATCGAAAGGCCAGCCTCGCGAGCCTTCGGGACGAACTCGCGGAGGTACGCTTCGCCGACGGTCGTCAGCGAGTGAGGCTGAAACGTCGTCGTGATCCGGCCGTCGGCGGCGCCGTCCAGTCGCTGAGCGACGTCCAGACTCTCCTGTACGTCCGCTCGCGCCGCGTCGTCGTCCTTGCCGACGGTGATGGCGGTGTGTCCGAGCACCGCGCGGACGCCGACTTCCTCGACAGCGTCGGCGATCTGGGGGACGTGGAAGTACATATCGGAGAAGGCCGTCGTCCCGGATTTGACCATCTCGACGAGTCCCAACATTGTGCCGACGCGGACGTCCGTGGGGGTGAGTTCGGCCTCGACCGGCCAGATGTCCTCCTGGAGCCACGCGTCGAGCGGTTTGTCGTCGGCGTAGCCTCGCAACAGCGTCATCGCGACGTGGGTGTGGGCGTTGACGAGTCCCGGAACGACGAGTCCGCCGGCGGCGTCGAGTTCGTCGTCACCGTCGAGCGCGCCCGGCTCGGACACCTCGAGGATGTCGCCGCTGTCCTGGTCGACGAGTACGTCGGCCGTTTCGACCGTCGCGTCGGGCCGGAGTACCTGCCCGCCCGAAACGAGGAGTTCGCTCATACTCCGACCTCGACTGCCGCCCCGGTGAATCTACTGGTCCGGGGCCGGCGGGAGTCTGAACGTGGTGAAGACCGTTCGGACGCAGTGGTCCTGCCGATTCCAGGTCACTCTCCGAAACCGTTTTTTAGCGGGACTGTCGTACTGTCGAGTGATGAGTTCCGCTCTCGCGTGGCCCTGGCGCGTGCCCCTCCGGAGAGCGGATAGTTTCGCGCTCGCGGTCGTCGCGGCCTAACCCGACGCCCGGCGGCGCGGTGCTCACTCGCTTTCTCGTCGTTCGTACCGACCAGGGGACCGGCCCCGTAGCGACCGACTCACCGCACCAGACACAGTCATGACAGACACGACGGACACACCGGTGTCCGAGACGCCGACAGACGCACAGCACGACGACCGACAAACCAACGAGAGCCGGCCAAACGACGCCACCGTCACTCCCTACGAGGTCTCGGGCGAACTCGACTACGAGCGCCTGCTCGCGAAGTTCGGTGCCGACAGACTCACCGACGAGCAGGTCGCCCGCTTTCCCGACCACCCGATGCTCCGCCGGCGGGTCTTCTACGCCGGGCGGGACGTCGACCGCTACCTCGACGCCGCCCAGACCGGCGACACACACTCCATCGTCACCGGCGTCGGTCCCTCGGGGCCGATGCATCTGGGTCACGTCCTCGTCTTCTATCTCGCGAAGCGCCTGCAGGAAGCGACGGGCGCGTACGTCTACGTTCCGCTTTCCGACGACGAGAAGTTCTACGCCAAGGACCTCTCTTTCGAGGAGATCGCCGCCGCGACGCGCTCGAACCTGCGTGACCTGCTCGCCGTGGGGTTCGATCCCGAGCGGACGCGGATCGTCGTCGACCGCCTCGACGCCGACGTTCTCTACCCGCAGGCGGCCCGCTTTGCCGCCGACGTGCGTCAGTCGACGGTCGACGCCACCTACGGCGACCCCGTCAACGTCGGCCTTTCGTTCTACCCGGCGATGCAGGCGACGCATCTCCTCTTGCCCCAGCTCGTCCACGGACGACACCCGACGCTCGTCCCCGTGGCGGTCGACCAGGACCCCCACGTCCGGGTCTGCCGGGACATCGCCGCCAAGGAGCGCTTCGACGTGACCAAACCCGGCGCCCTGCTGGGGAAGTTTCTCCCCTCGCTCGACGGGCCGGGCAAGATGAGTTCCTCGGACGACGCGCCGGCCATCGAACTCACCGACGACGCCGAGACAGTTCGTGAGAAAGTGATGCAGTACGCCTACTCCGGCGGTAAGGCTGACGTCGACGCCCACCGCGAACACGGCGGCGACCCGGAGGTCGACGTCGCCTACCAGTACCTGCACTCGTTTTTCGAGCCCGACGACGAGCGCGTGGCGCGACTGGGCCGCGAGTACCGTGCCGGCGAGTTGCTCTCGGGAGAGCTAAAAGAAGCAGCGGCCGACGCCATCACCGATTTCCTCGACGCACACCAGGAGCGACGGGTGGCGCTCGGCGACCTGCAGAGCGAACTGGCACTGTTCCGGTTGCGAGCGGACGAGCGCGAGCGGTTGCGGCCGGCGGTACTGGAATAGTCACCTCACGCGATCCGGTGACGGGCTTTGCGATCCCGTCGTCTTCGCTCACCCGTACAGCCGTTCGAGACAGTCGGCCGCGCCCGTCCGCGTCTCGAAGTATCGCCTGTCACCGTCGGGCGTCCGGACGGCGTAGTCGTACTGCTCGCTGTCGGGGACGTACCAGCGCCCGTCGTGACGCATTAGCGGATCCTGGTCGTCTTCGCCGTTCTTCCCGCTGTCGTCCACGCCGGAGCTGTCGTCCAGACCTGTGCCGTTCGTACTCGCACCGCTCGTGCTCACCGTGCCGTCCTCGACCCCGTTCTCGGGCGCCTGGTCGAGATCGGAAGCAGTTGCCGATCCGCGCTGTGCGTCGGTTTCGCCCTCCTCGACGGGTTCGACGAGCAGGTCGCCGTCGACCGGGTACTCTCGTGGGATTCTCCGAGCGACGTGCTCGTTCTCGGCGGTCGTCCGGGCCTCCTCCATCAGGACCGCCTGCGTGTCGACGACCGGGTCTCCCTCGGCCGGGCGCTGCTGGTCGTAACTCCCGTCGGCGTTCATGGTCCAGCGCCGGCGGTTGTCCCGCAGGAGGAGTTCGAGGTTGAACCGCAACTGGCGGCGCAGGTCGAGGTCCTCGATGGGTGTGACCGCCTCGACTCGATAGTCGAGGTTGCGGGTCATCCAGTCGGCGCTCCCGATGTAATACTCGGGATCACCACCGTTTTGGAAGTAGAAGACCCGCGAGTGTTCGAGGAAGCGTCCGACGATCGAGTGCACACGGACGTTCTCGCTGATCCCGTCGAGTCCGGGGCGGAGGCGGCAGATATCCCGGACGATCAGGTCGACTTCGACGCCGGCCATCGAGGCGCGGTACAGCTCTGCGACCATCTCCGGGTCTTCGAGGCCGTTGACCTTCACGACGATGCGGGCCGGGCGTCCCGCGCGGGCGTGGTCGGCCTCGCGGCGGACGTATCTGGTGAACTCCTCGCGCATGTTCGCCGGCGCGACCAGCAACTTCCGGAAGCGGTCGTCCAGGACGGGGCCGGTAAAGGAGTTGAAAAGCGTCACGAGGTCCTGACCGACGTCACGGTCGGCCGTCAGGAGGCCCAGGTCGACGTAGCCGGTGGCGGTCTCGGAGTGGTAGTTGCCAGTGCCGACGTGAGAGTAGAGTTTGACGCCGTCGTCTTCCTCGCGGACGACCAGTGCCGTCTTCGTGTGGGTCTTGAGTCCGATGGTACCGTAGGCGACGTGGATGCCCTTCTCCTCCAGACGGCGCACCCACTGGAGGTTGTTCTGCTCGTCGAAGCGGGCCTTCAACTCGACCATCACCGCCACCTGCTTGCCGTTCTCGGCGGCGTCGATGAGCGACTGGATCACCTCGGAGTCACTCGCCGTCCGGTAGATGGCGGTCTTGACCGCGAGGACGTTCGGGTCTTCGGCCGCCTGCGAGAGAAAGCGCTGGACGGTCCCGCTGAAGTCGTGATAGGGGTGATGTAACAGGACGTCGCCCTCGTCGATGTGCTCGAACACGGTCGGCCCATTCTCCTCGTCGTCCCGTTCGAACGGCGAGCGGTCGTGGCCACCGATACGGGGGTGGGGCTGGGGCGTCCACGGCTCGACTTTCAGGTCGGGTCTGTCCAGGTCGGTCAGCGTCTCGAACTCGCGGTAATTGAGCGGACTAGAGAGTTCGTAGACCTCTCGTTCGTCCAGGTCGAGCTGGTCCGTGAGTGTCTCACGAATACGGGGGTCGACGTCGGTTTCTATCTCCAGTCTGACGACGCTGGCGAACCGGCGCTGTTCGAGCACCTCCTCTATCATCTCGATGAGGTCCTCGGCGACCTCCTCGTCGCGGCCCACCTCGGCGTTGCGCGTCAGCCGAAAGAGGGCGGTGTCGACGATCTCGACGTCCGGGAGGAGCAGGTCGAGGTTCTCGCGAACGACGTCTTCGAGCAGGACGTACCGGTGGCCCTCGTCGACTGCGAGCAGTCGCGACCGGTTGGGCGGGAGTTTGATCCGGGTAAAGGTCGGTTCGTCGTCCTCGGGCCGGCACGCGAGCACTGCCAGCGAGAGGTTCGAGATAAAGGGAAACGGGTGGGCGGGGTCGAACGAGAGCGGCGTGAGCGTCGGCAGTATCGACTCCTGGAAGTAGTCGCGCATCCGCGAGCGCTCGGCGTCGGCCAGTTCGTCGTAGTCGAGGATCTGGATCCCCGCCTCGGCCAGCGCCGGCCGGAGCGTCTCGCGGTAGCACTCGGCCTGCCGGGCGAGCATCGGCGCGAGCGCGTCGTGGACCTCCTGCCACTGCTGTTCGGGCGTGCGTCCGTCGGCGGTCGTCTCGGTCACGCCGGCGCGGATCTGCTGTTTCAGTCCGCCGACCCGCTTCATCACGAACTCGTCGAGGTTGCGAGTGACGATCGAGAGGAAACGAACCCGTTCGAGGAGGGGGTTGCGCTCGTCGAGGACCTCGTGGAGCACCCGCCGCTGGAAGGCCAGTTCGCTCAGCTCGCGGTTCAGGTACAGCGATTCGTCGGTCAGGTCCACGTCGTCGGGGTCGAGACTGCCGTCCGCAGTACGGTCACCGCCGCTGGGGTCGGTGTCCGAATCCCCGCCGTCGACATCGAGGTTGCGTGCGGGGTCGTCAGCCGACTGGATCGGCGGTCCCTCAGTCATGGGCCCTCCAGTCGGGGCGTCTCGGGGCGTGGGTCGACGATGCTGTCGTCGGACCGCGACTGGTAGGTCTCCGGCGGCTCGACGGCGACGAACTCGCCGGTCGACCAGGTGTGCGCCGTCAGCTGTCCGCCGTAGACACAGCCGGTGTCGAGCCCGACGGCACACTCGGTCGCGAACGGCTCGGCGAGGACGGTATGACCGAAGAATATCCGGGGCGACTCCCGTCGCGTCTCGAACCAGAACGGCCGCTCGTAGCCGCCGTCCGAGTGCAGTGAGCGCGCGTTCAGCAACTCGGTCACCGAGTGCTCGGCGAGGGGCTTGCGGTGGTCGATGCCACCGTGGACGACCATCGCGCCGTCCCACGAGAGCACGACCGGCAACGAGCGGAGATACGCGAGGTCGTCGTCCGAGAAAGAGACAAGTGATTTCCAGCCGTCAAGCAGTTTCTGCTCGTTGTTGCCCCGAATACTCAGGCAGTTCGGTCGCTCGCGGACGAGGTCGACGACGCCCGCGCTGTCTGGCCCCTTCCGGACGAGGTCACCGACGAAGACGACGAGCTCGTCCGGTGTCGGGTCGAGCCGGTCGAGCAACCGCTCCAGGGTCTCCCGACAGCCGTGTACGTCTCCGACGACGTAAATCTCCGCCCAGTCGTCGACGTCGATCCGTCGGTGCGGTACGTCCGTCGCCAGCGCCTGTGTCGGTGTCCCTGCCATCCGTGAAACCCGCGTCCGCGGCGGTCGTTACCCGACGAACGCGGGTCTCGGTTTAGCGTATTTATAATAGCCACCGCGTGAGCTACTGTCCCGTCCGGACGGATATATATCGATACCCAATCACGAGAACCGAGGCGATCTGGCCGGACGCCGGACGTTCGCTGCTGGCCGTCAGAACCGGACACCGAACGTTCGCCGTCGCCATCAGGACCGCACGCCGCTGGCCAGGTCGAGTAACGCCTCGCGAGGCAGGTCGGCAGCGACCCCGCGAGTGACGCCGTCGTCCGTCCAGTAGACGAAGCCGCCACCCTCGCGTTCGACGTAGGTGGCGTTCGCGCCGTCGACGGTCACGCTGGTGGCGTTCTCCGCGTCGCCGAACCGCTCGGGGAGCGAATCCGCGGTCGCAAGGACCGCGACGGTCGTATTCGCCGTCGTGGCGGCCCCGTCGTCGCTCTGGCGGGCGTACTGCTGGGTCGTCACGGTGATGCCACCGCGAGTGACGGTGGTAGCCTCGACGAACTCGTAGCTCTCGGCGTCGAGCCGGTGGAGGTCGACCGTGGTTTCGGCCTGTGCGTCGTCGAAGCTGTCGTAGCGCTCGTTGGCGGCGACGGTCACCGCGGCGTCTGTCGGCGGCCGGAACGTGCTCTCGTGGACGCTCACGTTGAAACGCTGGTCCTCGAAGTCGACGGTCGTCACGTTCTCTCCGACGGTCGTCTGTAGCCTGAGCAGGCGCCGGTCGTCGTCGACCCACAGCGTGCTGGTCCCCTCGCGGGACTCGTTTTCGGGGTCGAGCCGGACCACGGTCGTCTCGGTCCCGCGGACGGTCTCTTCACCGACGACCGTCGCGGTCACGTTCTCGTCGAGGAACTCGGAGACGTTCGTGGCGCGAGCGCCGTCGTAGTCGCTCTCGCTCCAGTCGTGACCGTCGCTCCAGTCGTGGCTCCCGTTCCGGTCGGCGCTGCCGTTCCACGGGCCGGTTCCGGCCGCTGAGAAGTCCATCGCACTGGCGGCGGACTCGTTGTCGGGCAGGGGGTAGACGCGGGCGGTGTCGTTGGCTTCGTCGTAGACCCACGCGACCGTGCCGTTGGTCCCGAAGACGGTGTCGCCGCCGTCGCCGGGCACCGTCAGGCGCGAACTGTTGGGCGCCGCGGCGGCGACCGAGAGGTTCCACGTGTGCGTCGCCGTGTCGTTCGCGCTCGTCACCGCGAGGTCGGCGGTGTAGGTCTCGGCGTTCCCGTAGCGCTCGCGGACGTCCTCGACGAGCGCCTCGCCGTCGGGCTGGTCCGCGACGAACGGGAGGGCACCGGTCATGCCGGCAGCGAGCGCGAGCGCCAGTACCGCGACGGCCACCGCGGCCACCGTCCCGGAGAGTCGACCTCGGTCTGTCATCGACGCCGCTTGGGGCCGGACGTGCTTAGACCCTCGGACGGTGCCGGACGCGGTCGGTCACTCGCGACCGGTCACTCGCAGTACTGGCGCTCGCAGTCGGTCGCTCGCGGCCCGTCGTCCGGTCGCTGTCCGGTCGGAACACAGAACTCGCCCGTTCATTCCCCGTCGGAATCGCGACTCCATAGCGGGCGACTCCGGTGGGTAGGCTCGGAGGTATCGCCGTGTCGCTCCCGGGCGGCAGCGAAGCGCTCTTCGGCACTCGTCCAGCCCAGCTGGAGCTGACAGTGGTTACAGACGTCCGCGAGCGCCGTCGGTTCGTCGTCTTCGCTCGCGCGCAACTGCTCGCCGTCCCAGTAGACCGTCCGCCCCTCGCCCGAGAGTGGCAGGTCCGCGCTCCCGACGTACCGACAGTCCACGCCCGCACAGTGCCACTTGGTCCCGCCTTCGAGTCGATGCAACGTCACCTCTTCGCGCCCAGGCATGTGAACGAACCTATGCGTTCACCTCTCTGGGTTCGGTTCGGTTTCCCTCCGACTCGACCGTATCCGGCGGCACGGCGTGCCCACACGGCAAGAGCGCCGTCGCCGGCCCCACCACGTCGAATCGCCACAGCGAGCGCCCGCACTTCGGGCATTCTGGCATGTCAACTGGCACTATGTAACAGGATATCATAAAAACATGTTATGCTGTAATTACCATTCTCTATCGACAGATGGTGTGTAGCAAATCCAATAGTACCGGAGAGGATCTGCGCGGGCGAACGAGCGAGACGTCGGGAGGCCGGTCGTCGGAGACGTCGGGAGGCCGGTCGTCGGAGACGTCGGGAGGCCGGTCGTCGGAGACGTCGGGTGGCCGATCGTCGGGTGAACCGAGCGACTGGTCGCCAGTCGAGCAGGCAAAGCGAACCGACAGGGCCAGTTACTCCCGGTCGCCGGCGCCGACGGCGGACTCACCGACGGGGTCGTGGCCCTCGATGACCGCCTGGCCGTCCATGTAGGGCCGGAGCGCCTCGGGGATCGTGACCGTGCCGTCCTCGTTCTGGTAGTACTCCAGGATCGCGACCATCACGCGGGGCAGTGCGAGGCCGGAGGCGTTGAGCGTGTGGAGATACTCCGCGGACTCGTGGCGCTCGGGTCGGTAGCGCAGACCGGCGCGTCGGGCCTGGTAGGTCTCGAAGTTCGACGCCGAGGAGACTTCCAGCCACCGGCCGCCCTCCGCGGGTCCGTGGTCCATGTCGTCGGCGGGCGCCCACACCTCGACGTCGTAGGTCTTCGCGGAGGCGAAGGTCAGGTCGCCGCCACAGAGCGTGACGACGCGGTACGGCAGTTCCAGCAGGTCGAGCACGTCCGTCGCTTCGCCGACGAGGCCCTCGAGGCGGTCGTCACTCTCCTCGGGGCGGACGAAGTTGACCAGCTCTACTTTGTTGAACTGGTGGACGCGGACGATCCCCCGGGTCTCGGTGCCGTGTTCGCCGGCTTCCCGGCGGAAGTTGGGCGTGTAGGCCTGGTGTTTGAGCGGGAGGTCGTCGTCCAGCATGATCTCGTCGCGGTACATGTTGGTGACCGGGACTTCGGCGGTGGGACAGAGCCACAGGTCGTCGTCGTCGTAGTCGTCGTGTTCGGCACCGCCCACGCGGTAGGCGTCCTCGTTGAACTTCGGGAGCTGTCCCGTGCCACGCATCGACCGCGAGGAGACGGGGATCGGCGGGAAGACGTCGGTGTAGCCCTGCTCGCGGTGGACGTCGAGCATGAACTGGATGAGTGCGTGTTCCAGGCGCGCACCGTCGCCCTGCAGGAAGTAGAAGCCACCACCGGAGACTTTCGCGCCGCGCTCGAAGTTCAGGATGTTCAGCTCTTCGCCCAGGTCGTAGTGGGGGACGGGGTCGGCGGGGGCGTCGTGATCGTCGAAGAACTCGCGGCGCACTTCGACGTTGTCCGATTCGTCCTCGCCCGGCGGGACGTCCTCCTGGGGGACGTTCGGGACTTCGAGCAGGCGCTCGGTGAGTTCGTCGTCGAGTTCCTCGGCGCGGGCCTCGACGCGTTCGATCTCGGCTTTGAGCTCCGAGGAGCGGTCGATAGCCTCCTGGGCCTCGTCGTCTTTCCCTTCCTGTTTGAGCTCGCCGATCCGACTGGAGATCTCGTTGCGCCTGTGGCGCAGGTCGTCACCCTCCGCCTTCAGGTCGCGCCACTCCTCGTCGATCTCGAGGATGGCGTCCAGGTCGACGTCGTCGTTGTGCCGCAATTCGAGGCCCTCTCGGACGGCCTCGGGGTTCTCGCGGACGAAGCGCCTGCTGAGCATACGCGAGGGTTTTCGAGGAACGAAAGTAGGTGTGTCGGTTGTGTGCCAAGGTATGTCGGCATCCTGGAGTCAACCAATAGTTATTATTGTATCTCTTGTCTCAGTGGAACTAAGGTTAGCGGTTGATATGCAATTAAAAACTTGGAAGTGTGAGAATTACAAGACTTTACAGAGTATCGAATTTGAAATCACAGGAATAGATATTTTAGTTGGGAAGAATAATTCCGGTAAATCAAATATCGTAGGATCACTCATCGATTATAGATCAATAATTTGTAATGAGAGGACTATTGATGATCAGTGGTTCAACGATAGACTAACAGCAAAGTCGAGTTGTGACGAAATTCGCTTTTCTGCAACCTATGCTATCTCTGACGTAGATGCGAGGAGGATCTCATCTTCACTTAAAGAAGAAATAGCAGAAGATTGGGTTGACCGCCATATTCATGCTAATTTAGATTTATCTCATGAGCTTCTGATCCGAGATCATGGTGTTGATTCAGAAATTAAGATAAAAAATAACAGGACAGAATTTGTATTATATCGATCAGAATTCGATAATAGTTTGGGGAGAGTCCAGATTCATCAGATGGATCTTCCAGATAGTCAAGTAGGTTTTGAAGATAAGAAAATATCCGATCTTGATGATTTTGAATCATTTGGGTCTGGATCGCCCAATTCTGTGGAAGATACCTTTTTTGAAGTGATGTTACCTGCGGGAATTGACAATTTGATTAGATCAATACTGGATAGGTGGGCATTGATCGATTCTTTTCGAAAAGCGACTTCATCGGCACCAGTGAGCATTAAGAACCAATTGAGATCTGATGGAGATAATCTCACGCAAGTCTTACATACGCTTTCACAAAACAATCCAGAAAAATTTGACGAAATATCTAATCTTTATTCGGAAATAATGGATGGTGTTGAGGAGATCCGGGCTCCACTGATTGGAATAACTGATGACCCCAATACTACTGTAAAAATTAAGGAAGAAGGTTTTGATCAATTCTTCGCGTTAGAATCAATATCATCCGGTTCGCAAGAGATACTCATTCTTATCACTAAAATTGTTCTGGCTGGTGAGAAGAGTAAATTCTTAGTTGTTGAGGAACCAGAACTCCATCTCCATCCTGATGCACAGCGCGAATTATTTGAAAAAATGGTTGAGATTGCTAGTGACGGTACAAATTTAATAGTATCCACGCATTCAAATACATTTGTAGAACTATCCGATTCAGAGGATATATTGGCAATAACTCGGAATGTTTCTATTGATGGAATCACCGAGGTGAATCGGATAAGCGGAGAAAATATTGATGAACATTTGGCCCATATGGGCTTTAATAAAGCAGATGTCTTCCAATCAAACGCTGTAGTCTTTGTGGAAGGTCCTTCTGATAAATTTGTGCTGGAAGAATTCTCTCAAATTTATGGGCAGCCTGTGACCGATGCGGGTATTACACTCATTCCCGCTGGAGGCGATGAATTGCTTAATCATGGATCGGAAGTCTGTGATGTTCTGGATAGACTTCGGATACCCTATATGATCATTGCCGATTCTGATGGTAATGAGACATCAGATGTGGTGGACAAGTATAACACAGAATTGGGTGTTAGCCCACAAAATGTATGGGTATTGGAAAGGGAGGAAATTGAATCATACCTTCTTTCTGAATCTCGGCCTGTGGCTGCAGTTCTTAATGCCTCGGAAACTCAGGTGGATGAATTTACTGAGGAAAGGAATCTGAATAAAGGGACATTAGATCAACTATTTAGGGTGCATTGCAATGGTTCACAATACAATGAACGCCATCATTCTGGATTGATTGCTAAGCATTACAAAAGTACTGAACTGCCACCAGAGATTACTGAGATACTGTCAGAAATACATGGGTTATCGGAGAGGACTTAGATTGTTCCGGAGCTGTTTTAATCATCATAGTTCATAGGATCAAATAGATTTGACAAACAGCGATTTATCCTTAATATCTCTGCCGGACGGGCGGACCCTCGCGTATGCCGAATACGGCGACCCCGACGGGACGCCGGTGTTCGCTTTCCACGGCGTGATCGGGTCGCGACTGCTCTGGTCGCTCTGTGACGACGCCGCGACCGACCGGGGGGTCAGGCTGGTCGCCCCCGACAGACCCGGCTTCGGCGGCTCGGACTTCCAGCGGGGCCGTGCGCTGGTCGACTGGCCGGGGGACGTCTGTGCGCTGGCTGACCACCTCGGGATCGACCGTTTCGGGGTCGTCGGTTTCTCCGGCGGCGGCCCCCACGCGCTCGCCTGTGCCCACAGCGTCTCCGAGCGTGTGCGCGGTGTCTCGCTCGTGAGTACAGTCACACCGCCCGAGACCCGCGAGCACGCCGACCCGTTCAACGAGGCGGTCCTCGACGCCACGAAGTCGGTGCCGGGGTTCTCGGAGGCGTCGTTCGCCACCGCAGCGTCGCTCGCCGAGACCGCCCCCCAGTGGTTCCGGGCGTCACTGGTCGCCGGTTCGCCCCCCGAAGACCGCGCCGTCTTCGACGGGCTGGCGGGCGAGACGCTCGTCGCCGACGGCGCGGAGGGGTTCCGGAACGGGTCGCGAGGGTCGGCCCACGACCTGCCGCTCGTGGGGAGCGAGTGGGGTTTCGACCCACGGGATCTGTCCCACCAGATCGACATGCACCACGGCCGCGCCGACGAGACCGTCAATCCGGACCTCGCGCGAGCGTTCGGCGACCTTCTCCCCGACGTGGATCTGTATCTCACCGACGACGCCCACTACTCGACACTCGTCGAGAATCGCGGGGCGGTCCTGGAGTCGGCGCTGGCCTGACCGAACAGCTGGACGACCGGGACTGGCTAGCCACCGACGAACCCGTCGTAGAATGGCCCACACGGCAGTTCATTCAGCCGGAACCGTCGTGAATCAGCCGTTTACTGTGTGTGTGAAACCATCTTTTTCCCGCTCGGGTATCCTCGGTCGCTGCGCTCCCTGCGGGTACCACTCGCGGCAAAAACATGGGTGAAAAAGGCCGGACGCAGCGGT